>JADMIO012752777.1_pt1 | contig 70221 bp, 55 predicted proteins | sample 8958161 | NCBI WGS metagenome assembly JADMIO01 (sample SAMN16585339, study PRJNA669376) | soil metagenome | isolation source: Crop rotation soil | place: USA: Cullars Rotation, Alabama | collected 2011 | reverse complement strand
CTTTCCCCAGCACATACGACATTAATCGTGCCGATACCCAGGTTAGGCGCGCTGTCAATAACTATGACATCATAGTCATGAGCAACAGTTTCAATGGCCAGTCGGAGCATCAGGTGTGGATCGGTGGGCAGTTTACCTTCATCAAATTTGCCCATTAACTCAGTTTCAATACGGTGCAGAGCCAGACAGGAAGGAATAATGTCAAGCCCCGGCCAGCAAGTGGGCTTTATTGCATAAGTGACATCGTCCTTTTCCCCAAGATAGAAAGGCAGGAGAGTGTCTTCTGCATGAATATGAAGATCTGGTACCCATCCGTGATACATTGAGGCTGTTCCCTGGGGGTCGTTACCTTCCACGAGCAAAACACGTAGCCCCTTCAGAGCCAGATCCTGAGCAAGATGAACAGAAACTGAGGTTTTGTAAACGCCTCCTTTATGGGCAGCAACCCCGATCACCGGTGGAAATACGTCTTCAGCACGTCGCAATCGCGTACCAAACACATCACGCATATGATTAATTTGTTCAATTGTATAACCAACACGTTGCTCAACCCGTCCTCGAATTTCCATATCCGGGTGCGGTAGTCGCCCTGCTTTCTCGGCATCTCTGATAGCCTGAGAAGAAACCCCAACTAAATCCGCTGCTTCACCTATTCTCCAGCGCCGGGTTATTTTCCTCGCTTCCGGGCTGTCATCATTAAACTGTGCAATGGCGATAGCCTTCGTCATTTCATGACCAGCGTTTATGCACTGGTTAAGTGTTTCCATGAGTTTCATTCTGAACATCCTTTAATCATTGCTTTGCGTTTTTTTATTAAATCTTGCAATTTACTGCAAAGCAACAACAAAATCGCAAAGTCATCAAAAAACCGCAAAGTTGTTTAAAATAAGAGCAACACTACAAAAGGAGATAAGAAGAGCACATACCTCAGTCACTTATTATCACTAGCGCTCGCCGCAGCCGTGTAACCGAGCATAGCGAGCGAACTGGCGAGGAAGCAAAGAAGAACTGTTCTGTCAGATAGCTCTTACGCTCAGCGCAAGAAGAAATATCCACCGTGGGAAAAACTCCAGGTAGAGGTACACACGCGGATAGCCAATTCAGAGTAATAAACTGTGATAATCAACCCTCATCAATGATGACGAACTAACCCCCGATATCAAGTCACATGACGAAGGGAAAGAGAAGGAAATCAACTGTGACAAACTGCCCTCAAATTTGGCTTCCTTAAAAATTACAGTTCAAAAAGTATGAGAAAATCCATGCAGGCTGAAGGAAACAGCAAAACTGTGACAAATTACCCTCAGTAGGTCAGAACAAATGTGACGAACCACCCTCAAATCTGTGACAGATAACCCTCAGACTATCCTGTCGTCATGGAAGTGATATCGCGGAAGGAAAATACGATATGAGTCGTCTGGCGGCCTTTCTTTTTCTCAATGTATGAGAGGCGCATTGGAGTTCTGCTGTTGATCTCATTAACACAGACCTGCAGGAAGCGGCGGCGGAAGTCAGGCATACGCTGGTAACTTTGAGGCAGCTGGTAACGCTCTATGATCCAGTCGATTTTCAGAGAGACGATGCCTGAGCCATCCGGCTTACGATACTGACACAGGGATTCGTATAAACGCATGGCATACGGATTGGTGATTTCTTTTGTTTCACTAAGCCGAAACTGCGTAAACCGGTTCTGTAACCCGATAAAGAAGGGAATGAGATATGGGTTGATATGTACACTGTAAAGCCCTCTGGATGGACTGTGCGCACGTTTGATAAACCAAGGAAAAGATTCATAGCCTTTTTCATCGCCGGCATCCTCTTCAGGGCGATAAAAAACCACTTCCTTCCCCGCGAAACTCTTCAATGCCTGCCGTATATCCTTACTGGCTTCCGCAGAGGTCAATCCGAATATTTCAGCATATTTAGCAACATGGATCTCGCAGATACCGTCATGTTCCTGTAGGGTGCCATCAGATTTTCTGATCTGGTCAACGAACAGATACAGCATACGTTTTTGATCCCGGGAGAGACTATATGCCGCCTCAGTGAGGTCGTTTGACTGGACGATTCGCGGGCTATTTTTACGTTTCTTGTGATTGATAACCGCTGTTTCCGCCATGACAGATCCATGTGAAGTGTGACAAGTTTTTAGATTGTCACACTAAATAAAAAAGAGTCAATAAGCAGGGATAACTTTGTGAAAAAACAGCTTCTTCTGAGGGCAATTTGTCACAGGGTTAAGGGCAATTTGTCACAGACAGGACTGTCATTTGAGGGTGATTTGTCACACTGAAAGGGCAATTTGTCACAACACCTTCTCTAGAACCAGCATGGATAAAGGCCTACAAGGCGCTCTAAAAAAGAAGATCTAAAAACTATAAAAAAAATAATTATAAAAATATCCCCGTGGATAAGTGGATAACCCCAAGGGAAGTTTTTTCAGGCATCGTGTGTAAGCAGAATATATAAGTGCTGTTCCCTGGTGCTTCCTCGCTCACTCGACCGGGAGGGTTCGAGAAGGGGGGGCACCCCCCTTCGGCGTGCGCGGTCACGCGCACAGGGCGCAGCCCTGGTTAAAAACAAGGTTTATAAATATTGGTTTAAAAGCAGGTTAAAAGACAGGTTAGCGGTGGCCGAAAAACGGGCGGAAACCCTTGCAAATGCTGGATTTTCTGCCTGTGGACAGCCCCTCAAATGTCAATAGGTGCGCCCCTCATCTGTCAGCACTCTGCCCCTCAAGTGTCAAGGATCGCGCCCCTCATCTGTCAGTAGTCGCGCCCCTCAAGTGTCAATACCGCAGGGCACTTATCCCCAGGCTTGTCCACATCATCTGTGGGAAACTCGCGTAAAATCAGGCGTTTTCGCCGATTTGCGAGGCTGGCCAGCTCCACGTCGCCGGCCGAAATCGAGCCTGCCCCTCATCTGTCAACGCCGCGCCGGGTGAGTCGGCCCCTCAAGTGTCAACGTCCGCCCCTCATCTGTCAGTGAGGGCCAAGTTTTCCGCGAGGTATCCACAACGCCGGCGGCCGGCCGCGGTGTCTCGCACACGGCTTCGACGGCGTTTCTGGCGCGTTTGCAGGGCCATAGACGGCCGCCAGCCCAGCGGCGAGGGCAACCAGCCGAGGGCTTCGCCCTGTCGCTCGACTGCGGCGAGCACTACTGGCTGTAAAAGGACAGACCACATCATGGTTCTGTGTTCATTAGGTTGTTCTGTCCATTGCTGACATAATCCGCTCCACTTCAACGTAACACCGCACGAAGATTTCTATTGTTCCTGAAGGCATATTCAAATCGTTTTCGTTACCGCTTGCAGGCATCATGACAGAACACTACTTCCTATAAACGCTACACAGGCTCCTGAGATTAATAATGCGGATCTCTACGATAATGGGAGATTTTCCCGACTGTTTCGTTCGCTTCTCAGTGGATAACAGCCAGCTTCTCTGTTTAACAGACAAAAACAGCATATCCACTCAGTTCCACATTTCCATATAAAGGCCAAGGCATTTATTCTCAGGATAATTGTTTCAGCATCGCAACCGCATCAGACTCCGGCATCGCAAACTGCACCCGGTGCCGGGCAGCCACATCCAGCGCAAAAACCTTCGTGTAGACTTCCGTTGAACTGATGGACTTATGTCCCATCAGGCTTTGCAGAACTTTCAGCGGTATACCGGCATACAGCATGTGCATCGCATAGGAATGGCGGAACGTATGTGGTGTGACCGGAACAGAGAACGTCACACCGTCAGCAGCAGCGGCGGCAACCGCCTCCCCAATCCAGGTCCTGACCGTTCTGTCCGTCACTTCCCAGATCCGCGCTTTCTCTGTCCTTCCTGTGCGACGGTTACGCCGCTCCATGAGCTTATCGGGTCCACTCGCGAACGCAGAAAGGCCCACCCGAAGGTGAGCCAGTGTGATTACATTTGCGGCCTAACTGTGGCCAGTCCAGTTACGCTGGAGTCACTAGTATTTAGGTGACACTATAGAAGCGGCCGCGACAACTTGTCCACGTGGAATTCTAAGCTTAGGATCCCAATGTGCTGGAAAGGGCGAACGTCCTCGTGCCGAAGATCATGGAGCGGAACGTCGGCGTGAGCCCGGTGTCGGTGATCGTCGCGCTGCTGATCGGAAGCGAGCTGTGGGGCCTCATCGGCGCCATCCTCGCCATTCCCACCGCGGCAATCCTCTCGGTGATCGTCGACGAGGTGGCCGCGCGCCTCGAAGCCTCACGCGGCTGATTCGCCTTGCGTCCCGATCCCCTGGCCTATCTCGGCGCCGAGCTCGACGAGCTGAAGCGACAGGGCCTCTATCGCCAGCTCCGCGTGCTGACCGGCGAACAGAAGGCGAGCGCCACCTTCGACGGCCGATCCGTCGTCAACCTCTCCTCGAACAACTACCTCGGTCTGACGACGCATCCCAGGCTGCGCCAGCGCGCCCTCGACGCGCTTCGTGATCTCGGAACGGGATCGGGTTCGGTCCGCACGATCGCGGGAACGATGGCGATCCACGTGGAGCTCGAACGCAGGCTCGCGGCCTTCAAGAAGGTCGAAGCCGTCGTCGTCTTTCAGAGCGGTTTCGCGGCAAACGCCGGAACGGTCTCGGCGATCCTCACCAAAGACGACGTCGTGATCTCGGACGAGTTGAACCACGCGAGCATCATCGACGGCTGCCGGTTGAGCCGCGCAACGATCAAGGTCTTTCCCCACAAGGACGTCGACGCGGCGCGCGCCATCGTCCACGCGCTCCCCACCGCTCAGCGCAAGCTCCTCATCACCGACGGCGTCTTCAGCATGGACGGCGACCTCGGCGCGTTGCCCGGGCTCTGCGATCTCGCCGAGGAGAGCGGCTGCATCATGATGGTCGACGATGCGCACGCGAGCGGGGTGTTCGGGGCCAACGGACGGGGGACGATCGATCACTTCGGCGTCCACGGCCGCGTCGACATCCAGGTGGGCACGCTGTCGAAAGCCCTCGGCGCGCTCGGCGGCTACGTGGCGGGATCGCGCGCGCTCGTCGACTTCTTGCACCATCGCGGCAGGCCATTCCTCTTCTCCACGTCTCATCCCCCGTCGGTGGCCGCCACGTGCCTGGCGGCGATCGATGTCCTCGAAGAAGAGCCCCAGATCATCGAGCGGCTGTGGGAGAACACGCGGTTCTTCAAGGCGGGTCTCCAGGCGCTCGGCTTCGACACCGGCGCCAGCGAGAGCCCGATCACGCCCGTGATCGTCGGCGACGGCCGAACGGCGATGCAGCTGTCCGACCGCCTCTTCGCTGCAGGCGTCTTCGCGCAGGGCATCGCGTTCCCCACCGTCGCGCGCGACAAGGCGCGCGTGCGAACGATCGTCACCGCAACGCACACGCGGGACGAGCTGCAGTTCGCGCTCGACGGGTTCGGTCGCGTCGGCCGCGATCTCGGTCTCGTCTAACGAGCCGGCTGCCCGCGAACACCTTCAAGATCTGCTTGACGATGGGAGGTTTCTGCCTATGATCACGCGATCGTGGGGGCCGGGCGATCTCGGGCCGGCGACCCGTAACTCAGGAGGCACCAATGTCGAGACGACTGTTGAAGGCGCTCGCGGCAGTGACCGTCATCGTCGCGGTGTTTGTCATCATGAACCCGGCGTCGACGCCGGTCGCCGCTCAGGGAGCGACTGCGGCCAAAGCGGGTCCCGCACCGAAGACGGCCTGGGGCGAGCCGGATCTGCAGGGGATCTGGACCGACGAGTACAACGTCCCGCTGCAGCGGCCCGCGAAGTTCGCCACCAAGGAATTCTTCACCGACGAAGAACGCGCCCAATTCGACAAGCAGCGCGCTGGCCTGCTCGGCCGCGACAACTTCCAGACCGTCGCGAAGGGCACCGAGCGCGATGTCGCGGGCGCGTACAACGCCGTCTTCACGTCCGTGAAGCACACGGGGCGCCGCACCTCGCTCGTCACGGATCCGCCCGACGGGCGCATCCCGCCGCTGACGGCGCAGGCGCAAAAGTACGCGCAGGAAGACCGCGCGTTCCGCCTCGCGCTCCTGCAGTCCACCGAGACGTGCAAGACCAAGGAGCCCGCGTGCAGCGGCGGGAAGTACGATCCGAACCCGTCGCCGCGCTGGAACGAGCTCTCGCCGCGCTACAACACGGCACGCACGAACCGGCACGACAACATCGAGGACGGCAGCCTCGGCGATCGCTGCATGTCGGCCGGAATGCCCGACTTCGGCGGCTTCCGCCGCATCGTGCAGACGCCGGGGGGGATCTCGATGTTCTACGACGTCGGCCAGGGTCAGGGCTGGCAGCGGAATATCGTGATGAACGGAACGCCGCACGTGCCGTCCGTCATCCGTCAGTGGTGGGGCGATTCCCGCGGTCGCTGGGAAGGCAACTCGCTCGTCGTCGACGTAACGAACTTCAGCGAGAAGGCCGACTTCCGCGGCTCGCGCGAGAACCTGCACCTCATCGAACGCTGGACTCGCATGGACGCGAACACGATCGAATACGGCGTGACGATCGAGGATCCGACCGTGTGGACGCGGCCGTGGACGGTGAAGCAGGACCTCGTCAAGCAGGGCGACAACTTCAACCGCGTGTACTACGAGCCGCGCTGCTTCGAAGGCAACTACGGATTCCCGGGGCTGCTGAACGCAGCGCGCACCGAGGACGCGGCGTACGCGGAGGGCCGCGGGCCGCATCCGTCCGTCAAGGACCGCGCGACCGACTTCACGGGCGTCGAGGATCCGGGCGGCGCGAACCCGCTCGCCGACAATTAGAATCACCCGCTGCTGATCGCACACGATGGGCCGGCTGAAGCCGGCCCCTACGTGCGTCTGCGAATCGCCCTCCGTGTGTCTGCTGAAGACGGCCCCTACGTGTGTCTGCGAATCGCACGTGGCGCACGTTCCGGCTTCAGTGTTCAGTCGTAATAGCGTGTCAGCCGTAGGGTCCGGCTTCAGCCGGACCTCCCGCCAACAACTCGCAATCACTCAGCTTCAGCCGGACCGCGTGTGTCAGCCGGCGGCCCGCCTCTGCCGAATCGCGCGTCTCGGTTTCGCGTAGGGTCCGGCTTCAGCCGGACCTCTCGCCAACAACTCGCAATCACTCAGTTGACCTTCACCCGTCAGGTGTGGTTTCCTTCGATCGTGGCAACCACCCATGTCCCGCGGGACACGCGCTATCCGACCCTCTGCGTCGGCGAGCCCGTCCGCGTGCACAGGTGAGTTAGCCGCTTAGATCCCACCAGATCGTTTCCAAGGGCCATCACCTGTCACCCAGGTGGTGGCCCTTTTTTTTGTGCCCCGTTCGCGCCGGCCGACGGAACGTCCCCGATTGAAGGCGTGGTGAGCATCATGACTGCAGAATTTGAGCGCGATCCCGACCGGCTCTGGGCCGCGCTGCGGCTCGTCGTGCGGCGCTATGCGGCGCAGATCCGGCGCCATCCGGGCCTCGCCGTGCCGGCGCTGCTGCTGCCGGGCGTCGGCGACGTGTTCATCTTCTATGCGCCGCCGCTCGTCGTGGCGAAGCTCCTCGGATCGTTCGCGCGAGACGAACGGCTCACCCCCGCTCAGCTCACGCCGTATGTGCTGACGTTCGCCGGGCTGTGGATGACGGGCGAGATCGTCTGGCGCGTCGCGGCGTACTTCATCGCGCGCGCCGAGATTCGCGGCATGACGGCGCTCTACGTCCAAGCGATGGACGAGCTGCTCGCCAAGGATCTGTCGTTCTTCCAGAACAACTACGCCGGATCGTTGACCAAGCGCGCGCTCGGCTACGCGCGGCGGTTCGAGGATGTCTTCGACGTCCTCGCATTTCAGGTCGTCGCCAACGCCGTGCCGATGGTGTTCGTCGCGGCCGTCCTGTGGACGTACTCGCCCGTGCTGATCGCGGTGCTCTTCGTCATGCTGGGCGCGACGTTCGCCATGGTGTCGCCGCTCATCCGCCGGCGCGCGCGGCTCGTCGACATCCGCGAGGTGGCGTCGAACACGCTCGCGGGCCACGTCGCCGACTCGATCGCGAACGCCGAGACCGTGCGCGCTTTCGCGCGCGAGGACGACGAGGCGCGCATCCACGCGGTCAACGTCGCCGACTACGGGAAGAAGACGCTCCGATCGTGGGACTACCAGAACTTGCGTGTCGACCTGGCCACCTCGCCGATGTACGTGGCGACGAACACGCTCGGGTTGATCGTGGCGCTGGCGACGAGCGGCCGAACCGGCGCGAGCCTCGAGGTGGTGTTCATCACGTTCAGCTACTTCTCCGCGGTCACGCGCGTGTTGTGGGAGTTCAATCGCGTCTACCGCAACCTCGAGAGCGCGATGACCGATGCCGCGCAGTTCGGCGAGCTGCTCCTCGATCCGCCGCTGGTCGTCGACCGAGACGTCGAGCCCTTCGCGCCGGCGGACTTCGGCGTCGAGCTACGCACCGTCTCGTTCCGCTACTCGACGTCGCAGCCGCTGCTGCTCGACGGCCTCTCGCTGACAATCGCGCCGGGCTCGAAGGTCGGCCTCGTCGGCCGATCGGGCGGGGGCAAGACCACGCTGACGCGTCTGCTGCTGCGGTTCGCGGACATCGAAGGAGGCGCGATCCTGATCGGGGGACAGAGGATCGATCGAGTGAGCCAGTCGTCGCTCCGGGGCGCCATCGCGTACGTGCCGCAGGACCCGTCGATGTTCCACCGGTCGATTGCCGACAACATCCGCGTCGGCCGCCCCGACGCCAGCGACGCCGACGTCCGTCGAGCCGCGGCCCTCGCGCACGCCGCGGAGTTCGTCGACGCCTTGCCGGGTGGCTACGGAACGCTCGTGGGCGAACGCGGCGTGAAGCTCTCGGGCGGACAGCGGCAGCGGATTGCGATCGCGCGGGCGATTCTCAAGGACGCGCCGATTCTGGTGCTCGACGAGGCGACGAGCTCCCTCGACTCGGAGAGCGAGATGCTGATACAGGACGCGCTCTGGACGCTGATGGAAACACGCACCGCCATCGTCATCGCGCACCGATTGTCGACGGTGCGGCGGATGGACCGGCTCATCGTGTTGGAGCGCGGCAAGGTTGTCGAGAGCGGATCGCACGACGAGCTGCTGGGTCACCCCGGCATTTACGCGTCGCTCTGGGCCCATCAGTCTGGAGGGTTCCTGGCGACCACCGACGTCGACATCGCGGTCTGACGCGCGTCAGAAGTCGCTCGAAACGGAGGGCGGTCGTTGAGGGTGTGTGTCGCGTCTGGCTGCCGCCAGACCTCAACGGGTGAGCTGACGAACGATCGCGTCAATCCGCGCGACCGCCCGATCGCCAAACACCTCTGTTGAAAGGAAGGCCTCTCGTAGAATTGACGTCAACGATCGTGACCAAGCGACTGTCTTTCGCGCTCATCGCGTGCGCCGTGCTGCTCTCGCCGCTGACGCGCGTCGCGCCGTCGGCCGCCATCGGCTGTGCTGAGTGGCGGGAATGCCGACGCCTGGCGCTGGCGGCGGCCGCGCGCCAGGAGTACGAGTCCTTTCACGACCTGGCGTGGCGCGCCGTGCAGACGGGCCCGCGTAACGATCCGGGCTTGATGTACCTCCTCGCGCGGGCGCAGTCGCTCAGCGGACGCCCGCACGATGCGCTCGTCATGCTCCATCGCCTGGTGGATCTGGGGGTAGCGATCGACGCGGACACGAGCGATGACTTCAAGCGGACGCGCGCCCTCGACGGATGGGCCGCCCTCGCGGCGCGTCTCGGCCGCCCGACCCCACCGGCGCCGATTGCACCGACGTTGCCCGCGCCGATCGGCGCCGACGCCGTTCCGGCCTCCCCCGCGGTGCCCGACACCTCATCGCCGGCGCCGGATTCTTCGCCTTCGCCCACGTCAACGCCGGCACCTTTGCCCTCGACGGTTGCCACCGAGGCACCTCCGACCGCAATAGCGACGCCAACGCCGATCGTTCCGCGATCGGCGGAGGTCGTGCCGTCATTACCCGAGCCGCCACGATCGGTCGCGCGCGAGATCGTTCGGCTGTCGACGACCCCGTTCGCCGTCGGCGGCCTCGCCTACGACGCGGCGTCGCAGCGCTTGGTCATGGGCGATCGCCTCGAGCGGCGGCTCGTCGCGGTCAGCGAGGGATCGCGGAGCGCGGCCGACCTCGTGCGCGCCGAATCCGCCGGCTTTCAGGAAATTGCCGCGCTCGAGATCGACCCGCGCCGCGGCGATCTCTGGGTGGCGAGCAACGCACCGCAACACGAGGGCGCTGGCATCCTCCACCGTCTGCAGTTGATCTCGGGGCGACCGCTTCAGGGATTCGTCGTGGGACGCGGCCTCGCCTCGGTGAACCTGACCGACCTCGCGATCAGCTCGTCGGGAATGGTGCTCATCCTCGACTCCGAGAATCGTCAGCTGTTCGCGCTCAGGCCTCGCGGGCTCTCCATCGACTTCGTCCTCCGCCTGAGCGTCGAAGCTCCCGTGAGCATCGCCGCCGGCATCGACGAGGACATCGCGTACCTCGCGCACCGTGACGGCATTTCGAGGATTGACCTGCGCACTCGAACCCTGGCGCCGCTCACCGCGCCTCCCGGCGTATCGCTCGAACGCGTCGCGCGCATCCGCCGTTATCAGAACGCGCTCGTGGGATCCGTCGCCGAAGCGGGCATCCACAGCTTCGTTCGCTTCGATCTGAACAGCAGCGGCAGGACGGTCGCCCGAGCGACGACGATCGAACGCTCGGAAACGGTGCCCGGCCAGGCGTTCTTCACCATCGCCGGGGAGGAGCTCGCCTTCGTGGCAGCGCCGCCCGGCCGGGCGGACGGCGCGACGGCGAGCAAGGCCGTCGAGCTCGTCGCGTACCGTTTGCGCCTGCGGTGATCGACGGAAAGGGGGCGCATGTTCGAGGGCTTTCGTCGTGGTCGCGTCCGCGTCGACGACGTCGACGTCAACTTCGTCGAGGCGGGCAGCGGTCCGCCGGTGCTTCTCCTCCACGGCTATCCGCAGAATCTCGCGATGTGGGCGCGCGTCGCGCCACTGCTCGCCGACCGATTCACGGTCGTGTGCGCCGACCTGCGGGGCTACGGCGACTCGTCGAAGCCGGCGCCGCTTCCCGATTCGTCGAACTACACGTTTCGATCGATGGCTGTCGACCAAGTGGGGCTGATGCGCTCCCTCGGTCACTCGCGCTTCCACGTCGTCGGCCACGACCGCGGCGGGCGCACGGCGCATCGGATGGCGCTCGACGCGTCCGATGTCGTCGCATCGCTGGCCGTGCTCGACATCGTGCCGACCTACGCCATGTTCATGGAGACCGACCGGCGCCGATCGCAGGCGTACTGGCACTGGTCGCTGTTGGCTCAGCCCGCTCCGTTTCCCGAGCGCTTGATCGGGGCCGATCCCGATTTCTTCTTCGAGACCTGCCTCGTGGGCTGGGGGAAGACGCAGCTGAGCGAGTTCGATCGCGAGATGCTGGCGGACTACCGCCGCTGCTGGCGCCAAGCCGACATGATTCAGGCGTCGTGCGCGGATTACCGCGCCGCGGCGACCGTCGACCTCGAGCACGACGCACAAGACATCGACAGAAAGGTGCGGTGCCCGACATTGGCCTACTGGGGCACGCTCGGCTTGATGCACAAGTTGTGGGACCTGGAGGCCAAGTGGCGCGAGCGGTGCGAGAACCTGCAGGTCGCGACGGCAGCCGGCGGCCATTTCTTCGTCGATCAATTTCCGGAGGAATCGGCTCGTCGTCTTGCGGACTTTCTGACGACCGCCGATCGGGCCGGCTGAAGCCGGGCTGAAGCCGGCCCCTACGTCTCCCAACTGAAGCCGGCCCTACGGCTGCGACCGCTGCACGATCATTCGTCGTCGGTCGGCGCACTCGTAGGGTCCGGCTTTAGACCTGGCGCCGGACCTGCCGCTGGACAACGACTCTCCGACGAGCGCCTTGTGCCGGCCGAACGACGTCGATCAATTTCCGGAGAAACCGGCTCATCGTCTTGCGGAGTTTCCGACGACCGCCGATCGGGCCGGCTGAGGCCGGCCCCTACGTCTCCCAACTGAAGCCGGCCCTACGTCTGCGACCGCTGCACGATCATTCGTCGTCCGTCGGAGCACTCGTAGGGTCCGGCTTTAGCCGGGCTTCAGCCGGACCTTCCTCATGACGCCGGTTTGCGGGCCGGCTTCAGGTGCTCGAGGATGAAGTTCAGCATCAGCGCGCGCATGTGCCTCACTTGGGCGGGGTTCGTGACGCTGTGGCGCGCCTTCGGGTAGAGCATCAACTGAAACGGCTTCTGCGCCCGCTGCAGCTCGTAGACGAACTGCGTCGTGTTCGACACGTGGACGTTGTCGTCGATTTCGCCGTGAATGAGGAGGAGCGCGCCGTGGAGATCCGCCGCCGCCCAGCGCGGCGAGCTCGCGTGGTATCCGTCGGGGTTTTCCTCCGGCAACCCGAGGTACCGCTCGGTGTACACGGTGTCGTAATCGCGCCAGTCCGAGACCGTCCCGCCGGCGATTCCCATCACGAAGCTTTTGCTGTGCGTCATCGCGTAAGCGGTCATGAAGCCGCCGTAGCTCCACCCGTGCATGCCGATGCGGCTCGCATCGACCCACGGTTGACGCTTGAGCCACGCGAGACCGTCCTCGATGTCGCGCAGCTCGCTCTCGCCGAAGCGCCGCCCGAGATGCCACGTCGACTCGGCGCCCTTTCCGCTCGCCGTGCGGTTGTCGCACACCCATACGATCACGCCGTGCTGCGCCAGCAGCTGATGGAAGAGGAACTCGACGCCTCCCCAACGGTTGGCGACCTGCTGGGTATGGGGTCCGGCGTACGTGAACTGGTAGACGGGATATCGGCGCGACGGGTCGAAATTGGGAGGCTTGATCAGCATCGCCTCCATCTGGAAACCGTCGCGCGCCGTCACCTGCACGAACTCGGGCCTCGTCAGCCGATACTCCTCGATCGCTTTGACTTGATTGCGATCGATGACGCGCACCTGGTCGCCATCGTCTTTCCACACGCTGGTCTGCGGCGGCGTGAACACATCGCTCCAGCGGTCGATGAACATCGTCATCGGCGGGTTGAAGCGGGCGAGGTGCGTGCCGTCGGCGGATGACAGACGCCGCAGGCCGCTGCCGTCCATCTTGATCCGATAGACATCCAGGCCAATCGGACTCCGTTCGGTGCCCGAGAAGAAGATCAGCCCGCGCGCGTCGTCGACGCCGTGGAGCCGGCGAAGCTCCCACTTGCCGTTCGTGATTTGGCTGATGAGGGTGCCGTCGCCGCGGTAGTGATAGGCGTGACGCCACCCCGAGCGCTCGGACAACCAGACGAACGAGCCGTCGTTCAACCACGTTGGCGGCTCGGCGTCTTCCGACGCGATCCAGAACTTCGACGTTTCGCGGAAGAGCGTCTGCATCGAGCGGCGGTTCACGTCCCAGACGTTGAGATCGAGCCAGGTCTGCGGGCGGTTCTGCACCTGGAAGACCACCGCGCTTCCATCTGGCTTCCACGACACGCTTACGATCAGCGAATCCGCCGGCGTGTATTTCGCATCGTCCACCCACGTCACCGCGCCGCCGTCGGTCGCGACGACGCCCAGCGTCACCAGAGGGTTCGGATCGCCCGCCTTCGGGTAATCCCATGTCTCGAGCGCCGGCGAGTAGGCGGTGAAGTCAACCGTGGTGAAAGTGGGAACCGGGTTGTCGTCGATGCGGAGGAACGCGAGGCGGCTCGAGTCGGGACTCCACCAATAGCCGCGGTCGTTCCCCCGGCCGTAGATCTCTTCCTCGTAGACCCAATCGAGGATCCCGTTCAGGATCTTGTTCGTGCCGTCGCTCGTCAGCTGACGCTCGCGCGCGGTCGCGACGTCGACGACGAAGAGGTTGTTGTCGCGGACGAACGCCACGGAGCCGCCGTTGGGACTGAAGGACGGCAGGCGCTCGTCGAGCGCCGGCGTGAAGGTCAAGCGCCGCGCCACTCCCGTCGCGAACCCATAGACGTACAGATCCGATCCGAACGACACGAGGACGCTGGAGTACGTGGCGTCGAACGTGAGGTCCCGCGAGCGCGAGAGGCGCCGCGCTTCGGCGCGAGGGATCCCGGGCCCCGCCGCCAGCGCGTCTTCCATCTTCGACGCATCGAAGAGCGGTGTGGCCGAGCCACGCACGGCGTCGACCCGCGTCCACTCGGTGCCGTCGCGGCCGCCCCGCGGCGCGGCGTAGCGGGCGGCGTCGATCCAGGCGAGCCCCGAAGGTGACGTACCGCCGAAGTTGACGCGTTGTTGGGGGTCGAAGAGGACGTCGAGGGTGAGCGACTTCTGCGCGCTCGCGGCGCTCGCCGCCAGCAGCATCGCGGTCACGAGAGCGGCGCGGCGAGCCGTCGCGAACATCCCTTCCAGTATATTCATGCGGATGGCGACATTGACCTTTCTCGGAGCGGCCGAGACCGTCACCGGATCGAAGCACCTGCTCGATCTCGGCGACCGTCGAATCCTGGTCGATTGCGGGTTGTTCCAGGGACTCAAGGAGCTGCGGCTACGAAATTGGGCCGCGCTGCCGCTCGACGCGCGTCAGCTCGATGCCGTCGTCCTCACGCACGCGCACCTCGATCACTGCGGGTACTTGCCGCGGCTCGTCGCGCAGGGGTTTCGCGGGCGCGTGTTCTGTACGGCGGGCACGCGCGATCTCTGCACGCTGGTGCTGCCCGACTCGGCCCACCTGCAGGAGGAAGACGCGCGTCACGCCAACCGGCAGGGGTACTCGAAACACGCGCCGGCGTTGCCGCTGTACACGCAGATCGATGCCGCCCGCGCGCTCGAACGGCTGCAGCCGGTCGGCTACGACCGACCCGTCCCGATCGCGCCGGGCGTCGAGGTCGAGTTCATCAACGCCGGCCACCTGCTCGGCTCGTCTTACGCGCGGGTGACGTTCGAGGGGAAGACCATCCTCTTCGGCGGCGATCTGGGCCGCTACGGACGTCCGGTTCTCCCCGATCCCATGCCGGTGCCGTTGGCCGACATCCTCCTCCTCGAATCGACCTACGGCGATCGGCTCCACGAGCCGGACGATGAAGGGGAAGGGTTGGCGAGGATCGTCAACGCCGCGGTGTCGCGCGGCGGACGGCTGGTGATCCCGTCGTTCGCGATCGGGCGAGTCGAGGAAGTGCTCTATTGGCTGAAGCGTCTCGAGGACGCGAATCGGATCCCGATTCTGCCTGTTTACATCGACAGCCCGATGGCGGCGGCGGCGCTCGAGTTCTATCGAGGTCGCCTCTCGGAGCTGGACCCGGTGATCGATCCGCTGGCCGCGTCGTCCGACGAGGCTGCCGCGACTGGTCGGTCGCCGCGCTCCGCGCAGCGGGACGTCTGCGTCTTCTGCACGTCGCGCATGACCGTCGTGTCCTCGGCCGAGCAGTCGCAGCACCTCGTCGCGTCGACGACGCCCGCCATCGTCATCGCGGCGAGTGGCATGGCCACCGGCGGACGCGTGCTGCATCACCTGGCCGCGCTGCTGCCCGATCCGAAGAACACCGTGCTGTTTGTCGGCTATCAGGCGGCGGGCACGCGCGGGCGCGCGATGGTCGACGGGGCGAAGTACGTGAAGCTGTTCGGTCAGATGGTGCCGGTGCAGGCGCGCGTCGAGCGCATCGACTCGATGTCGGCGCACGCCGACCGCGGCGAGATCATGCGATGGCTCGGGCACTTCGAGCGCGCGCCGGAGATGACGTACCTCGTCCACGGCGAGCCAGCGCCGATCGCGGCCCTCGCGTCGCGCATCACGACCGAGAAAGGTTGGCCGACCTACGTGCCCAAGTATCTCGAAAGGGTTCAACTGCACCTGCGATAGGCTTGGGAGAGCCTGAAGCATCAGGTGGAGCGACCGTGCGTCCGAAACGGTGCCCTCCTGCTGTTGAGGTTTGTTTCTTGAGAAGGGTCTTTGTCGTCATGACGCTATTCGCCAGCCTGGGTTGCGCGAGCTTCGGGTGCGGATCGAACGACGGATCGAAGTCGGGGACGCCGAGTCCGGCGGCCGCCCCGCCGCAGGGCACGACGACGAGCGAGCGGAAGTATCTGCTCGAGCGCGTGGGCGATGCGTCGATCGTCCAGATTTACGCCGACGGCTTTCAGGGGCTGTCGCTCAAGGAAAAGACGCTGATCTGGCACCTCTATCAAGCGGCGCTCGCGGGGCGCGACATCTTCTACGACCAGCGCTACGCGCACAACGTGGTGATGCGCGACGTGCTCGAGGCGATCGTCACGCATCCGTCGGGCATCGACCCCCAGACGCTCGGGGCGATCGAGCAGTACACGAAGCTCTTCTGGATCAACACGGGCCCATACAACAACCTGACGGCGCGCAAGTTCGTGCTGACGTGCACGGCCGACGCGTTCGCGACAGCGGCGCGCGCGGCGGAAACGTCGGGCGCGAGGTTCCCGCTCGCGACAGGCGAGACGCTCGATCAGCTGCTCGCGCGGCTGCGTCCGATGTTCTTCGACGCGACGGTCGATCCGCAGGTGACCACCAAGACGCCGCCGGCCGGCAAGGATCTGCTGACGGCGAGCGCGAACAACCTGTATGTCGGCGTCACGATGAAGGACGTCGAAGGGTTCACGGAACAGCACCCGCTCAACTCGCGCCTCGTGAAAACCAACGGCACGGTGCAGGAAGAGGTGTACCGGGTCGGCGGACGCTACGGCCGTCAGATCGAAGCGATCGTCGGGCACCTCAAGAGCGCCTTGCCGTACGCGACGCCGTCGATGACGAAGGCGTTGACCGCGTTGATCAGGTTCTACGAGACGGGCAGCGACAAGGACCGCGAGGCGTACGACATCGCGTGGGTGCAGGATCAGGATTCGCCCGTCGACACGATCAACGGGTTCATCGAGGTGTACCTCGACGCGCGGAGCATCAAGGGCGCGTGGGAAGCGCTGGTCTACTACGTGAACCGCGAGAAGACGTCCGAGATCCAGAAGCTCGCCGCGAACGCGCAGTGGTTCGAGGACCGGATGCCGTGGGATCCGAAGTACCGGAAGCAGGGCGTCAAAGGCATCACCGCGAACGCCATCGACGTGGTGATCGAGACGGGGGAATCGGGGCCGGTGACGCCGGTCGGCATCAACCTTCCCAACGACCAGGTCGTGCGCGAGCGGTACGGCAGCAAGTCGGTGTCGCTGTCGAACATCAACGAGGCCTACACGAAGTCCGAGTTGCCCGAGTACCGCACCGAGTTCTCGTGGACGAAGGAAGAGGCGGCGCGCGCGGAGAAGTGGACCGCGCTCGTCGCCGAGCTGACGACGAACATGCACGAGGTGATCGGGCACGCCTCCGGCCTCGTCGAAGCGCATCTGAACGGGCAACCGCAGAATGCGTTGAAGGAGCAGTTCTCCGCGCTCGAGGAGGCCCGCGCCGACCTCGTCGCGCTCTACTTCCTGCCCGATCCCAAGCTGGCGGAGCTCGGTCTGGTTCGCAAGGAGGATCACCACGAGCTGACGCTCGCCGAATTCGAAGGCTACACGCGCGGCGCGCTGATTCAGCTGCGGCGCATCAGGGAGGGCACGCAGGTCGAAGAAGACCACATGCGGAACCGCCAGATGATCGTCGGCTGGCTGATGGCGAACACGAAGGCGATCGAGGTGAAGCAGCGCGACGGCAAGACGTTCTACGTCATGGTCGACGCCGACGCGTATCGCGAGGGCGTCGGCCGGCTCCTCGCCGAAGTGCAGCGCATCAAGGCGCAGGGCGACTACCAGGCGGCGAAGACGCTCTTCGAGACCTACGGCGTTCACTTCGATCCCGCGCTCCGCGACGAGGTCGTCGCGCGCGTCGACAAGCTCCATCTGCCTTCCTACACCGGCTTCGTGATGCCGAAGCTCGAGCCGGTCCGGACCGCCAACGGCGAGATCTCCGACGTCACGATCTCCTATCCGCAGGACTTCAAGGCGCAGATGCTTGAGTACTCGACGGCGACGCGGTCGCTTCGAGACTGAGGCCAACCGGCGGCGCCTCGAACCGAGGTTCCGAGGCGCCCACACCGCTTGTCATGTTTTCTTCGAGGACGCCGGCCGATCTGGGACCGAACCGCGTCGCGCGGGCGCTGGCCGACCGCCGGCAGCGCGGAGGCGAGATCGTCGATCTGACGGAATCGAATCCGACGAGAGCAGGGTTCCAATACGCGTCCGATCTGCTCGCGCCGCTCGGCGATCGGGACTCGCTGACCTACGCGCCGCAACCGTTCGGCGATCTCCGGGCGCGTCGTGCGGTCGCCGCCGACTTCGACCGCCGGGGGCACCACGTTCCGCCGGAACGCATCGTGCTGACGACGAGCACGAGCGAGAGCTATGCGCTGTTGTTCAAGCTGTTGGCGGATGCCGGCGATGAAGTGCTCGTCCCGCGGCCGAGCTATCCGCTCTTCGATCACTTGACCAGGCTGGAACAGATCGTGCCGCGCTCGTATGCCGTCGACTACCACGGTGGATGGTCGATCGATTTCGACAGCCTCGAGGCCGGATGGAACACCAAGACGCGCGCCGTCCTGATCGTCTCGCCGAACAATCCGACCGGATCGTTCGTCAAACCCGACGAGCTCGAGCGGCTGGCGCGCTTGTGCGGAGAACGCCAGGCGGCGCTGATTGCCGACGAGGTGTTCGCGGATTACGAGCTGACACCCGGCGCGGCGTCGCGCGCGGGGCGCGTCGCCGATCGGCGCGATGCGCTCACGTTTTCGCTGGGCGGGCTCTCCAAGTCCGTGGGGTTGCCTCAAGTGAAGCTCGGATGGATCGCCGTGGTCGGTCCCGATCGCTTGGTCGACGAGGCGCTCGCCCGATTGGAGCTGGTGTGCGACACCTACTTGTCGGTCGCGACGCCGGTGCAACGCGCGGCGGCCGATCTTATGCGGCGCGGCGTCACCGTGCGCGCGCAGATCGCCGCGCGGATCGCCGCCAACTACACGCAGCTGCAGCACCTCGTCGCCAGCGCGCGGGCGTGCACGGTGCTCCGCGCGGAGGGTGGGTGGTATGCCGTGCTGCAGGTGCCGTCGTTCGAATCCGAGGAGGATCTCATCGTCAGGTTGCTGACCTCCGACGGCGTGCTCGTGCACCCCGGGTACTTCTTCGACTTCGATCGCGAGTCGTTCCTCGTCGTGAGCCTGCTGACGCCAGAACGCGCGTTCGCGGATGGGGTCGGCCGGGTGTTGACGCGCTTCGCCCGCAGCGCCTCGTGATCGACGATGAATGACCTCGCGAACCGCCGTCAGGCGGGGTTGCTCATCCCTCTCTTCTCGTTCCCCTCGTCGACGAGCTGGGGCATCGGCGACATCGGCGATCTCGCGCCCATGACGTCCTGGCTCGCTGGCGCCGGACAACGGCTGCTGCAGCTGCTGCCGTTGAACGAGATGGCTCCCGGGCAGCAGTCGCCGTACTCGGCGATCAGCGCAATGGCCATCGACCCGGTCTACATTCGACTGCCCGACGTGCCCGAGTTCGCGGCGGCCGGGGGCGAGAGCGCGCTCGGCGCGGACGATCGGGCGCTGCTCGATCGGGTGCGCCAGTCGCCGCGGATCGACTACGGCGCGGTCCGCGGCCTCAAGCACCGGGCGCTGCGCGCCGCATACAGCCGCTTCCTCAACGCCGAGTGGTCGCGCGACACCGATCGGTCGATGGCGTTCAGGCGGTTCGTCACCGCGCAGGCCTGGTGGGTCGAGGACTACGCGCTCTTCCGCGCGATTCACGCGCGGGAAGAGGAGCACTCGTGGACCGCGTGGCCCGAGCCGCTGCAGCGGCGCGAGCCCGCCGCGGTCGATCGCGCGCGTCGCGAGCTCTCGCAGGAAGTGCGCTTCTACCAGTATCTGCAGTGGCTCGCCGCCACGCAGTGGCAGGACGCGCGGGCGTCGGCGTCAGCGCGCGGCGTCGCGCTCTTCGGCGATCTGCCGTTCATGGTCGACGGCGACAGCGCCGACGTCTGGGCGCGGCAGCAGCATTTCCGGCTCGATGCGTCGGTGGGCGTGCCGCCCGACGCGTTCAGCGCCACGGGTCAGGACTGGGGCATGCCGGTCTACAACTGGGAGGCGATCGCGGTCGACGACTTCCGATGGCTGCGCGAGCGCGCCCGGCGCAGCGCCGACCTCTTCGACGCGTTCCGGGTCGATCACCTCGTCGGCTTCTATCGCACGTACGGGCGGCCCAAGAACGGCGGCGCGCCGTTCTTCACCCCCGGCGACGAGGCGACGCAGCTCTCGCTCGGCGAGCGCATCCTCACGATCCTGCGCGAAGCGGGCGCCGCGATCGTCGCCGAGGATCTCGGTACCGTGCCCGACTTCGTGCGCACGTCGCTCGCGCGCCTCGCCGTGCCGGGCGTTCGTGTGTTTCGCTGGGAGCGGTATTGGCACGATCCGGGACAGCCGTTTCGCGATCCCGCCGACTATCACCCGATCTCCGTGGCGACCACCGGCACGCACGACACCGAACCGATGGCGCTCTGGTGGGACGTGACGCCGGCCGAGGAGAAGAAGAAGATCCTCGATCTCGCGACGCTGAGACGCCTCGCGCCGGGGCTGCCGGACGACGAGTCGCCGTACGTGCCGGCGCTGCGCGACGCGTTTCTCGAGGCGATGTTCGCGTCCGCTTCCAACCTAGTGGTGCTGCCGATTCAGGATGTGTTCGGCTGGCGCGACCGGGTGAACGAGCCGGCCACGGTCAACGATCAGAATTGGACGTTCAAGCTGCCGTGGCCGATCGATCGATTGGGAAGCATCCCAGAGGCTCGCGAGCGTCAGGAGACGCTCAGTCGCTGGTCGGCGCAACACCATCGGTTGTGACGACCCGGGCGGGCTGGCTAAAGCCAGCCCCTACGACCCGCCGCTGAAGCCAGCCCTACGACCCGCGGGTGAAACCAGCCCCGACGACCCATTGCGGAAGCCAGCCCGTACGACCCGCGGCGATAGGGTCTTCGCGCTTTCGTAGGGTCCGGCTTCAGCCGGACCCGCTCACCGCGAGGCTCGCGAGCGTCAGGAGACGCTCAGTCGCTGGTCGGCGCAACACCATCGGTTGTGACGACCCGGGCGGGCTGGCTAAAGCCAGCCCCTACGACCCGCCGCTGAAGCCAGCCCTACGACCCGCGGGTGAAACCAGCCCCGACGACCCATTGCGGAAGCCAGCCCGTACGACCCGCGGCGATAGGGTCTTCGCGCTTTCGTAGGGTCCGGCTTCAGCCGGACCCGCTCACCGCGAGGCGTTCGGCTGCTTGGGGAGCGGCTTTCTCGGCAACAACTCGTCGCGCGTTGCGGCGTTGTAGGCGAACGCGGCGACGATCACCGAATTCCGCATCAGGTCCGTCGCCTGCAGGCGTTCGAACACGTCCATGTTCGAATGGTGCGTACGCGTGTCGTACTCGATCGGATCCTGGACGAACTGGAACCCCGGCACGCCGATCGCGTCGAACGACGTGTGATCCGTTCCGCCCGTCGATCGCAGCGTGACCATCGTCATGCCGAGGCTCTTGAACGGTTCTTCCCAGGCCGAGAAGATCGGGCCGACGCTTTCGTTGCCCTGCAGGTAGACGCCGCGGATCAAGCCGGTGCCGTTGTCGATGTTGAAGTACGTCGAGAACGCGGCGTGCTCCGGCAGCAGCTTCATCGTCGAGGGGTCGCCGAGATGCGCCTTGACGTAGGCGCGCGAGCCGAGGAGGCCCTGCTCCTCGCCCGTCCAGAGACCGATCCGAATCGTGCGGCGAGGCTGCGCGCCGATCGTCTTGAGGATGCGCATCGCCTCGAGCACGATCGCCGATCCGGCGGCGTTGTCGGTGGCGCCGGTGCCCGCGTGCCACGAGTCGAAGTGGGCGCCGATCATCACGACCTCGTCGGCCTTGTCGGTGCCCGGGAGCTCGCCGATGATGTTGAACGAATGGATATCGTCGTCGAAGAACTTGTTGTCGATGTCCATCTGCAGCGTGACCGGCACGCCGCGCTCGAGGTTTCGCGCGATGCGCCCGTAGTGTTCCGCCGCCAGCACGACCTGCGCCGGCGTTGCCGGTGCGCCCGCATCGCGCGAGCCGCCCGACTGCACGAACAGCGTGCCGCCGTCGCCGCTTCCCGGCTCGACGAGCGCCGCGACGCCTTCGTCGAGCCAGAACTGCGCCTTTCGGCGTTCGAGGGCCTGGCGAGCTGTGTCGGGACCCGTCGCGTTCCCGCGGCCCGCGGGGCGCGGTCGCGTCATCTCGGTGAGCTCGGTATCGGTCAGGCGGCGCCCGAGCGGCTCGAACCGCGCTTTCAGGTCGCGAGGCGAGGCCGTCAAGACGAACTTCCCGCGCAGCTTGCCGCGAAAGGTGTCGAACGCCTTCTCGTCGCGGATCACCGCGAGCACGGCGGGCGCGGTCTGAGGTCCGTTCGTGCCCGGCGTCCACGCTTTCGGCGCGCCGAACAGCGGGAACGCGCGCGGCGTCAACGCGAGCGCGGTGAACCGCCGGTTCTGCCACCCGCGACCGAACGGCCACAGCTCGAGGTGCACGTTCGACAGCCCCCACTCGCGCATCGTCTCTTGCGCCCAGTCCGCGGCTTCTTTCGTGTCCGGCGATCCGGTGAGGCGGGGGCCGTACACGTCGGTCAGATAGCCCGCGATCTCCATGACGCGCGATCGCTGCAGCCCTTCGTCCTTGATGCGGTCGATCGTACGAAGGTCGAGAATTTCGGGCGACGCGGAGCCGACCCCGCGCGGGATGGCGAAGAGCGCCCCGAGTGCCACGACGACGAGAAACGCCCGGCGATTCATCGACATGTGGACCTCCGCATGAGCGACTGTACCTCGCTCGGCCGAGGCGTGCAGCTATAATTTGAGCCCCATGGCGAAAGTCAGTCCGTTCCGTGCGCTGCGGCCGAGGCCCGAACAGGCCTCACATGTCGCGGCCGTTCCCTACGACGTGGTCAACACCGAGGAAGCTCGCGCGCTGGCCGGCGACAACCCGCTCAGTTTTCTGCGTGTCTCGCGCGCCGAGCTCGAGCTCCCCGCGGGGACCGATCCGTATTCCGAGGTCGTGTACGACCTGGCGAAGAGGAACTTCGCGTCGCTGAAGGATCGCGCGCTCGTCAGGGACGCGGATCGCTGCCTGTATCTCTACCGCCTGCGGATGGGCGCCCACGAGCAGACGGGCGTCGCGGGGTGCTTCTCGCTCGATGAGTACGACATCGGCGTCATCAAGAAACACGAGCGCACGCGTCGCGACAAGGAAGACGATCGCACGCGGCACATGCTCGCGCTCGACGCGCAGACGGGCCCGGTGTTTCTCACCTACCGCGCGTCGACGGACGTGGATCGCGCCGCCGCGCGCATCGCCGCCGGATCACCCTTGTTCGATTTCACGGCGCCCGACGGCGTCAGCCACACCGTGTGGACGGTGAGCGGCGCCGATCGCGACGAGCTCGTCGCCGCGTTCGGCGCGATCCCCGCACTCTACGTCGCCGACGGCCATCACCGCGCGGCGAGCGCCGCGCGCACCCGCACCGAGCTGCGAAAGAGGAGCGGCGGTCTCCAGAAGAGCGACGATGCGGACGGGTCGACGTTTCTCGCCGTCGCGTTTCCACACAACCAGATGCAGGTCCTTCCGTACAACCGCGTCGTGAAGGATCTGGCCGGGCTGAGCGCCGACGCGTTCCTGCAGGCGGTGCGCGAGCGATTCGACGTCGAACGAGGCCCCGCGACCCCGGCACGCCGCGGCGACATCGCGATGCACCTCGACGGCGCGTGGTACACCCTTCGCACGAGAGCGCCGGTCGCGGCGTCGGATCCGATCGCGTCGCTGGACGTCAGCGTGCTCCAGGATCAGCTGCTGACGCCGGTGCTGAAGATCGGCGACGTGCGCACCGACAAGCGGATCGATTTCGTCGGCGGCGCGCGAGGAACCAACGAGCTCGAGCGCCTCGTCGCGTCTGGTCGTGCGGCGGTCGCGTTCTCGCTCTATCCAGTGAGCGTCGCCGACCTCATGTCGGTGTCGGACGCCGGCGAGATCATGCCGCCCAAGTCGACGTGGTTCGAGCCGAAGCTGCGGGACGGTCTGTTGATTCACGTGATCTAGCGGGTCGTTCGTGGCGTTCGCCGGCGGATCGCGCGCATCTGCGCGCCCCGTCATCGCCAGAGGTGGGTTCTCCCCCGGGGAATCGAGCTATCCTAGAATCGTCTTCCTAATTCAGTGGGCGAGGAGCAATGACCACTATTCATCGCGTGTTCAATTTTTCCGCGGGGCCGGCCGTCATGCCGGTTCCGGTGCTCGAGCAGATCCAGCGCGATCTGATCGCGCTGCCCGGCGTCGGCATGTCGATCCTCGAAGTCAGCCACCGGTCGAAAGCCTTCGAATCGATCCTCGCCGAAGCCGAAGCGGACATCCGCCGGCTCGCGGGGATTCCGTCGAATTACAAAGTCCTCTTCCTGCAGGGCGGCGCCAGCCTCCAGTTCACGATGGTGCCGATGAACCTGCTCGACGCGGGGACGACCGCGGACTATATCGATAGCGGCTCGTGGGCCGACAAGGCCGTCAAGGAAGCGAAGAAGGTCGGCACGGTGAATGTCGCCGCGTCGACGAAGAGCGAGAACTACTCGCGCCTGCCGCTGCAGAACGAGCTGAAGCTGACGCCAGGTGCCGCGTACGTGCACATGACGTCGAACAACACGATCGAAGGGACCGAGTTCAAGACGTTGCCCGACGTGGGCGATGCACCGCTCGTCAACGATACGTCGTCCGACATGTTCAGCCGTCCGATTGACGTGGCGCGGCACGCGGTCATCTACGCCGGCGCGCAGAAGAACATGGGACCCGCCGGCGTGACCGTCGTCATCGTCCGCGAGGATCTGCTCGAGCGCTCGGCTCGCAAGAAGGCGTCGCTGCCGACGATGCTGAACTACGGGGTGCACGCGGAGAACGGGTCGCTCTACAACACGCCGCCGGCGTTCTCCGTGTACGCCCTCGGCCTCGTCATGAAATGGCTCGTCTCGCAGGGCGGGCTCGCGGCGATCGCCGCGGTCAACGAGCGCAAGGCCGCGAAGCTCTATGCGGAGATCGATCGGACGGGCTTCTTCCGCGGGACCGCCCGAAAAGACGATCGGTCGCTGATGAACATCACCTTCCGTCTCGCGACCGAAGAGCTCGAGAAGATGTTCGTCAAGGAATCGACCGCGGCGGGGCTCGACGGCCTGAAGGGGCACCGCTCGGTCGGCGGAATGCGCGCGTCGCTCTACAACGCCTTTCCCGATGCGGGCGTCGACGCGCTCGTCGCCTTCATGAGGGACTTCGAGCGCACCCGCGGCTGAGCACGTTTGCCGCGAAAACGCTGTCGCGGCCACCCCGATCGTCCGAGAAGAGCCTAGAACCGTCGCAGAGACCGAAGAAGACCGGATCGAAGACCGAAGAGAAGAAAGAGCAAAGCCGACCCCGGCCGAGGCCGGGTCGGCCGCTCCCGTGTTATAATCTCGCGTTTCCTTAGAGCTTTTCCCCCCTGGTTTACACCGGCATTCCACACGCTGTACGCGGAGGTTCTAGTGCTCGTTTCGCTCCTGATCTGCCTCGGTGTCGCCGCCATCCTCATTCAAACGGCGGTGTTCAGCACGACCATCTATCTCCATCGGTCGGCAACGCACCGCGCGTTGCAGCTGCATCCCGCGGCGGCATGGGCGTTTCGCTGCGCCTTGTGGCTGACGACGGGCCTGTCGACCCGCGAGTGGGTCGCCATCCACCGCAAGCACCATGCGTTCACCGACGAAGAAGGGGACCCGCATAGCCCGCACCTGATGGGGTTCTGGTCCGTCCAGCTCGGCAACGTCTTCCACTACGTCAAGGAAGCGCGCAACCGCGACGTGATCGAGCGCTACAGCCGTGACATTCAGGACGACTGGTGGGAGCGGAACGTGTTCCGTTACGGCATCGCCGGGCTCACTGTCGGCATCGTCTCGCTCTGCCTCGTGCTCGGCCTCTGGTGGGGCTTGCTCGCCGCGGGCATCCACGCCGTGATGTACGTGTTCGTGCTGTCGTCGTCCATCAACGGCCTCTGTCACGCCGTCGGCTACAAGAACTTCGACAACACCGCCACGAACCTGCGTTTCCTCGCGTTGCTGACCGGCGGCGAGGGTCTGCACAACAACCATCACGGCTTCCCGCGCAGCCCCAAGTTCAGTTTCAAGACCAGCGAGTTCGATCCAGCGTGGCCCCTCATCAGGCTGCTCATCGCGCTCAACCTCGCCAAGCCGTATCGCACGATCGAAGAGGTCGCGGCGTAACGACGCGCGCCACGACAGCGTGAAACATCGAAGGGCCGGCTCGCGCCGGCCCTTTTGCTTTTGTGAAGACTACTGTTCCCGGGCGTGGCGGAACGGCCGTCGTCGTCGACGACGACGGCGTCTGACGGGCCGCACTTCGGCGGATGTGTCGCCGGGCTCGGTCGGCGGCGCGTCCGCGGGCGCGCCGTCGTCCGCCGCGTCCGTGGGCGCCGCGTTGATCGCGAGCGTCGTCCAATGCTCGACGACCGTCGGCGATGCGCCGTGGATATCGAGCCAGGTGAGCGCCTCGCGAAAGATCTGACGATGGGCGAGCGCGCGTTGGGCGCGGGGGCTGGCGGTCAGGTCCTGAAGCCGCCGCTGGAGACCGAGCATCTGTCGAAGCTTTCCGACATCGCGGCGCGCGACCGGGAGCTCGCCGAGCTTGACGGCGGGTCCATGGCGTCGCCGCCCCGATCGACGATCCTCTTCGGCGGCGGCGCGATCGAGCTGCTGCAGCGAGACGCCGATCGGGATGAGCAGCGTGCCGATCAGCATCGGGTTCGTCATCGCTTCTGGCGTCGTCGTGAATCGCTGGCGGTACGCGTCGAGCTCGGCGAGCGATTGCCAGAGCGCGTCGCCAACGCCGCGGTGGAGCTCGATGGACGTCGGCTCGAGAAGTCCGAGCTCGGCGAGCCACCGGAACGTCTTCTCGGCGGAGCCCGAGCGAAGAATCTTGTAGTACTCCTCGAGCATCCGGGGTGGCGCCGCGCTGGCGATCTCGTGCCGCAGCTTGCGAATGGCGGCTTCGACCGGTGCGTCGAGCGTGAAGTCGAGCCGCGACGCCAACGCCACGGCGCGCAGCATGCGCACCGGATCTTCTTTGAACCGCACTTCCGGATCGCCAATCGATCGGACGAGCCCGGCTCTCAGGTCTTCGAGTCCGTCGACGTAATCGATGATCGAGAAGGTGGCGATGTCGTAAAAGAGCGCGTTGATTGTGAAGTCGCGCCTGAACGCGTCCTCTTCGGGCGTGCCGAACGTGTTGTCGTGGTGCGGGTGCTGTTCGCCCTCCGAAACAGGGGCGGATTCCGGCGTGGGACCGTTCGGAGCGACTTCTTCGCCCGGCGCGACCTGACGGCGGAACGTGGCGACCTCGACGATCTTCGATCCGAACCGCACGTGCGCCAGACGAAAACGTCGCCCGATGATCCAGCAGTTCCTGAAAAGCTTCTTGACCTGGTACGGATGCGCGGACGTTCCGATGTCGAAGTCTTTGGGCCTGCGCCCCAGAAGGAGATCGCGGACGCTGCCTCCGACGAGGTACGCGATATGGTCGAATTGTCGGAGCCTGTAAAGGACCTTCAGGGCATCCGGATCGACATCGCGGCGCGAGAGGGAGTGTTCCGCGCGCGGAACGACTCGGGGGACAGCCGTCACGCGGGCATTGTACCAAAGACACGCGCGGCGAGCCCGGCGTCGACGTCCAAGCGCAATGAAATCAGCTAGTTAAGGTGACGTTTGGGTATGCTACCATCGCCGCCATGAGCCGGTTCGTCGCGTTGACGCTGGCCGTCGCGGCGTGGCTGGCACCGGTGTCCGCGGCGGCTCAAAAGCCCGATCCCCTCGCCGAAGCACGTCTTCTCTACAACCAGCGCAAGTTCGACGCGGCGATCGAGGCGGCCGAGCGCGCGCATCTCGCCGCGTCGGTGCCGGACAGCGCGGATCTGATCGCGGCGCGCGCATATCTCGAGCGTTACCGTGACAGCGCGTCGCCCGAGGATCTCGGCGCGGCGCGCGATCGCCTGCGCCGGCTCGATCCGCAGAACTTCACGACGCAGGAGCGCGTCGAGCTCATCGTGGGCCTGGGCGAGACACTCTATTTCGATCAGTCATATGGTGCGGCGGCCGAGGTGTTTCAGCTCGCGCTCGACGCGTCGGCGGGCATCGCGGGGGAATCGCGCGAGCGGGTCCTCGATTGGTGGGCGAGCGCGAGCGACCGCGAGACCAGGCCGCGCGCCGAAGCCGATCGTCAGGCGCTGTACGAGCGTCTCCGTTCACGCATGCACAGCGAGCTCGTGGCCCATCCGGGGAGCGCCGCCGCATCGTATTGGCTGGCGGCCGCGGCGAGGAGCAAGGGAGATCTCGAAGCGGCGTGGAACGCGGCCGAGGCCGGGTGGGTGCGCGCGATGTTGAGCCCGGACGGCGGGGTCGTGCTGCGAAGCGATCTCGAGCGGCTGATGCAGCAGGGGATCATCCCCGAGCGCGCGAAAGCGACGTCACAACCGGCCGACAACATGCGCGCGGAGTGGGAGCGGTTCAAGGAGAAGTGGAAGAAAAACTAGCGGTCGGCTAAAGCCATCTTCACTTCTTCGCGTCCCTCCAGTTCTCGCCCACGCCCACATCCACAGTCAGCGGCACGGTCAGATCGGCGGCGCCCTGCATGCGCTCGCGCACGATTTCGGCCACCGCGTCTGCTCGCGTCGCGGGCACCTCGAACAACAGCTCGTCGTGCACCGTCAGGATCATCCGCGACGCGGGATCGCCGGCGAGCGCCTGGTGCACGTCGATCATCGCGCGCTTCATGATGTCGGCGGCGGTGCCCTGAATCGGCAGATTCACCGCCTCGCGTTCCGCCGACGATCGCCGTTGAAAGTCGCGGCTGTTCAGCTCCGGCACGAGTCGCCGGCGCCCGTACATCGTCCTCACCACGCCCGAGGCGCGGGCATCGGCCAACGTGCGATCGATGAAGGCGCGTATTTTCGGAAAGCCCGCGAAGTAGGCGTCGATGAACGCCTGCGCCGCTTGCGGCGTCACGCCGATGTCCTTGGCGAGCGTGAAGGCGGTCTTCCCGTAGAGCAGCGCGTAGTTGATCATCTTCGCCGTGCTGCGCAGCTGGTGCTTGTCCATCCCGCTCGAGGGCCCGAACACCTTCACGGCGGTCTGATCGTGGATGTCGTCGCCGCGCCGGAAGGCTTCGATGAGCGTGTCTTCCTCCGCGAGGTGCGCGAGAACTCGCAGCTCGATCTGCGAGTAGTCGGCCGAGATCAACACGTGGCCGGGCTCGGCGATGAAGGCGCGGCGGATCTCGCGTCCGAGCTCGGTTTTGATGGGAATGTTCTGGAGGTTTGGATCGCTGCTGCTCAGGCGTCCGGTGACCGCGACCGCCTGGTTGAAGCATGTGTGGACGCGGCCGGTGTGGGGGTTGACGAGCTGCGGCAGGGCATCAATGTAGGTGCCCTTCAGCTTCATGAGCGCTCGCCATTCGAGGATCATCCGAGGGAGGTCGTTGCCGATCGCGAGCTCCTCGAGCACCTCGACCGCCGTTGACGGCGCGCGAGACGCGCCGGTGCGCTTGATGACGGGCAGCTTCAGCTTCTCGAAGAGGACCTCCGCCAGCTGCTTCGGCGAGTTGATGTTGAACTCGGTGCCGGCGAGCGCATGAATCTCCGCTGTCCGCCGCCCAATCTCCTCGTCGATCCGCGCGGACTGCGACGCGAGCGCGGGGCCGTCCAGCCGGACGCCGGCGCGTTCCACCGCGACAAGCACCGGAATCAGCGGACGCTCGAGGTCCTCGTAGATCGACAGCAGCTCGTCGCGACGTAAGCCGTTCAGCAGGATCGGCGCGAGCTGACCGGCCAGATCGGCTCGCTCGCAGGCATAGTCGACGGCTGCCTCCACGGGCACATCGGCCAGCGTGACGGCCTTCACGCCTTTGCCGCAGATGTCCTCGGCTGTCAGCGCCTTGTAGCTCGTGTGCTCGAGCGCGAGATCCTCGAGCTTGTTCGAGGCGTTGCTGGCGTCGATGAGGTAGCCCGCAATCAGCGTGTCGAGATCGAGACCGCCGAGCGTGATGCCGTGGCGCGCCAGGAGGATCGAATCGAACTTCAGGTCGTGGCCGACTTTTCTGATCGAGTCGCTCTCGAGGATCGGTCGCAAGGCCGCGAGCGCGTCGTCGAGCCTGACCTGCGTGAAGGCCTCGAGCGCGCGGTGCCCCACGGGCAGGTAGTCGGCCTCGCGCGGGCTCGTCGAGAACGCAAAGCCGACGATCGACGCGGTCATCGCGGAGGGCCCGTCCGACAGCACACGCAGCGCGAAGCGGCCGTTCGACTCGAGTCGCGCCGCGAGCGCCTTGACGTCGTCGAGCGTGGCGACGACCCGGTACGTCTTGGTCGTGGTGCTCGCGGTCGGCGCGAATTCCGCCACGAGGGTTCGAAATCCCATCTGGTTGAAGATCTCGAAGCATCGCTCGCGCGATCCGCCGCGGTAGCGCAGGCTCTCCGCGTCGAAGACGACGGGGACGTCGGTGCGGATGCGAGCGAGCTCCTTGCTCTGGCGGGCCGACTCGATGTTGGCGAGCAGCGGCTCGCGATAGCGCTTTTGAGGAATGTCGCTCGCGTGGGCGATGAGGTTCTCGAGCGATCCGTAGGTGCTGATGAGCTCGCGCGCACCCTTTTCGCCGATCCCCGGGACGCCGCGGATGTTGTCGATCGAGTCTCCCATCAACGCGAGGACGTCGACGACGTGCTCTGGGGAGACGCCGAACTTCTCTTTGACGCCGGCCGCGTCGTACCACGTGCCCTCGTCGCGCGGGTTGTAGACGCGGACGCCGTCGCCGACGAGCTGGTAGAAGTCCTTGTCGCCCGTCACAATCGCGACCTCGAAGCCCGCGGCTGCAGCCTGGACGACCAGCGTGCCGATCACGTCGTCGGCCTCGTAGCGATCGGAGGTCAGGATGGGGACGCCGAGGGCTTCGCACGCCGCGTGCACCATCGGGATCTGTTCGGCGAGCTCGTCCGGCATCGGCGTGCGGTTCGCTTTGTAATCAGCGACCAGATCGTCGCGAAACGTACGGCCGGGCAGATCGAACGACGCGGCGATATACGCCGGCTTGTGCTCGTTGAGGAGCTTCCGCAGCATCGTGACGAAGATGTAGACCGCATTCGTCGGGCGTCCTTGCGCGTTGCGCAGCAAGCCGCCTTCCGCGGTGCGAACGGGCGCGTGGTACGCCCGGTACATCTGCGAGCTTCCATCGACGAGATACAGCACGGGTGTGGAGGGCATGCGCGGGACGGGAGCGGAGAAACTTTTACTATATCATTGGCGTTTATGCGGATAGCCGCGCGAATCGTGATGGCACGTCGCGCGCTGTGCGCTCTCGTGATCGGCGCCTCGATCGCGACCGCGTGCGGTGGTGGGCTGGGTCTCTTTCGACAGTACGAGTACGAGGAAGAGCTGTACTTGTCGCTCGACGGCTCGGCCACGATGTACGTCAACAGCTCCGTCGCCGCGATGAACGCCCTTCGGGGCACGGCCTTCGATCTCGATCCGGCGGCGCGCATCGATCGCGCCGCCGTCCGCGACATGTTCGCGGGCCCGAACGCCAGCAACGTGCGCGTGACGACGTCGCGGCGCAACAATCGCCAGTTCGTTCACGTTCGCCTCGACGTGGCGGACGTGCGTCGCTTGCCCGAGAATCCGCTCTTCCGCTGGTCGACGTACCGCTTCGCGCGCCAGGACGACCTGTTCGTCTATCTGCAGAACGTCGAAGCGGCCACGTCTCTCCATCCGGTCAGCAACGTGGGCTGGACGGGGCGGGAGATCGTTGCGTTTCGCCTGCATCTCCCGAGCAAAATCGCGTGGCACAACACCGGCCGCAGCATCGGGCGAGGCAACATCCTCGTGTGGGAGCAATCGCTGACCGACCGCCAGCGCGGCGTGCCGCTCGTGCTCGATGCCCGAATGGAAACACAGTCCATCCTGTACCGCACGCTGTGGTTGTTCGGATGGACGTTCGTCGCGGTCGCGATCGGGTTCGGCCTCGTGATCTGGTGGGTCTTGCGCCGCGGACCCAAGGCCGTGGAGGTATAGGCCGATGAGCTCGGACCCGTTTGGCGCGAAGCCCGCTGTCCTTCGCTGTGCGCGGTGCGGCAAGTTCGTGGATTGGGACGAAGCCCAGGTTCAGATCGTGTGCAGCTGTCGTCCCCGCCTCGATCTGCCGCCGGTGCTCGTGCGCGAGGCGACCGACGCGGATCGCAAAGCCGCGCGGCAGCTGTTCGAGCAGGACTTCGGCCGGACGCGCATCGTTGCGTTCGACGAGGTGATGGATATCGACCAGATGCCCGCGCTCGTGGCGATCATGCACGTCGAGCCGTCCGGCGCGCTCGCCTATCGCCTTCTCGGCGACGGCCTCCACATCGTTGCGCTGGCGACGGACCCGATGTGGCAGCGGTCCGGTGTCGGGGGCCATCTCGTCGCCGAGGCCGAGCTCCTCGCCCGCCGACTGAAGCTGCACCGGCTCGTGGTCTCGACGACGAACGACAACCTGCCGGCGCTGTATTTCTATCAGCGTCGCGGCTACCGTCTCACCGACCTCGTTCCCAACGGCGTCATCCGGCACACACACAGCGAACAGGATGGGTTTGCCGGCATCCCAGTTCGCGACGAAATCCGCCTCGAAAAGCGAATCTGACCCACCACCCGTCACGCAACGGTCGTCGCGTCACACGCGGTCGCCGGCCACGGCCTCAGCATCGGGCGCGCGCCCAGGCGACGGCATGAAGGACTATCCCTTCTGGTGGGATACCGTCCCGGACCTGCGTCTTCAGGAGTGGAGCACCAAAACCACGTTGAGTCGATCGTCGTTCGACGTCGCGATCGTGGGCGCCGGCTACACCGGGCTAGCCGCCGCGCGACAGCTGGCGCAGGCTGGCGCCTCGGTGGTGGTCGTCGATCGGGGCATGGTCGGCGAGGGCGCCAGCTCCCGAAACGGCGGTCAGGTGCTGACCGGGTTGAAGCTCGATCCGGCGACGCTGGTCAGGCGGTACGGCACCATCGTCGCGCGACGACTGTTCGACGTCTCGCGCGAAGCCCTCGATCGATTCGACGCGCTCGTCGCGAGCGAGGCGATCGACTGCGAGCTCGAGGCACGCGGACATCTGCAGGCCGCGGCGAAGCGGTCGCACCTCGACGACTTTCGCAGGGAGCAGGAGCTCCTCGCTCGCGTGTTCGACCACGACGTCGTCGTGATCGACGAAACCGATCAGGCGAGCGAGCTCGGGAGCGCGCGTTACCACGGGCTGCTCCTCGACGAGCGGAGCGCCTGCGTCAACCCGGCCAAGTATGTGCATGGTCTCGCGCAGGCGGCCCGGCGGTGGGGCGCCGAGATCGTCACCGGCCGGACCGTCGAGCGCATCGAACAGCGCGAATCGAAGTGGCGTCTGACGATGGGAGCCGAGCGGCTCGAGGCCGATCAGGTTCTGATCGCGACCAACGGCTATACCACCGAGATCGCGCCCGAGCTGCGGCGACGGCTCGTGGCGATCGGCAGCTACATCATCGCGACCGAACCGCTCGATCCGTCGATCGCGTCGACGCTGATTCCGCGGCGGCGCGCGGTCTTCGACTCGAAGCACTTGCTGTATTACTTCCGGTTGACGCGCGACGACCGGCTGCTGTTTGGCGGGCGCGCCGAGTTCACCCAGCCGACCGCCTCGACGACGCGGACGGCGGCAGGGATCCTCGAGCGCGGCATGCGCGACGTGTTCCCCGCGCTTGCCGGCGTGCGGATCGACTACGCGTGGGGCGGGGCGGTCGCGGTCACGCGAGATCAGATGCCCCACGCCGGAACGATCGCGGGGATGCACTACGCAGCCGGCTACTGCGGGCACGGCATTGCCATGGCCACGTACCTCGGCGAGCTGGTCGCGCGACGCATCGCCGGCGATTCGAGCGGTCACCCGCTCGTCGATGCCGAGTTCGATCCGTTTCCGTTGTACAACGGCACCCCGTGGTTCCTGCCGCTCGTGGGCGCTTATTACAAGATGAAGGACTGGATCGAATGACGCATGTCGATCGAAGGATGGGCTCCGATCGGAGCCGGCTGGCCTCCATCGCCGTCGAAGCGATGAGGTCGCACGGGTTGGAGCCCGGGTTTCCGCCGGACGCGGTGGCGGAGGTGGTCGCGCTTCGCGATCAAGCGGCGGGCGCCGACTCACGGCGCGACCTGCGCGACCTGCTGTGGTGCTCGATCGACAACGACGACTCCCGAGACCTGGATCAGCTGACCCTCGCCCAGCCGGGCGCCGGAGGCGACGTGACGCTGCTCGTCGCGATTGCCGACGTGGACGATCTCGTGCCGCGCGGGTCGGCGATCGATCGTCAGCGAGCGCCAACACGACGTCGGTCTATACGCCGGCCGTCATCTTCCCGATGCTGCCCGAGAAATTGTCGACCGACCTCACCTCTCTCGTGGAGCACGAGGATCGCCACGCGGTCGTAGTGCAGTTCACGCTGACCGCGAAGGGGACGGTGACGGACGCGGATCTGTTTTGCGCGTCGGTTAAAAATCAGGCGCGGCTCACCTATCGCGGCGTCGACGCATGGCTGAACGGATCCGGCCCGCTGCCGCCCGCCGCCGCGGCCGTCCCAGGACTCGACGAGCAACTCAAGGTGCAAGACGACGTGGCGCGCCGGCTCGCCGCGTCGCGGCGCGAGCACGGCGCCCTCGACTTCGACACGGCGGAGCTCCGGGTTGGATTCGCCGGCGACGTCATTCGCGAGCTCGGGCAAGAGCATCCGAATCGCGCGAAGTCGCTCATCGAGAACCTCATGGTCGCCGCGAACGAGGTGACGGCGACGTTTCTCGACGATCGCGGACTCGCGTCGATTCGCCGCGTGGTGAGGGAGCCTGCTCGGTGGGATCGCATCGTCGCGATCGCGGCCAGCCTCGGCGAGCGATTGCCAGCGCAGCCCGACTCGCGTGCGCTCGGCGCGTTTCTCTCGGCTCGACGCGCCGTGGCTCCCGACGCGCACGCCGAGTTGTCGCACACGATCATCAAGCTCATCGGGTCTGGCGAATACGTCGTCGACAAACCCGGCGGCGATGCCCCCGGTCACTTCGGTCTGGCCGTCAAGGACTACACGCATTCGACCGCGCCGAACCGACGCTTTCCGGACCTGGTGACGCAGCGTCTCGTCAAAGCGACGCTCTCGGGGCGCCCCAGCCCGTATGCGGACGAGCAGCTCCAGCAGTTGGCGCGTTGGTGCACCGAGAAGGAGGACGCGGCGAACAAGGTGGAGCGGCAGGTGCGGAAGTCGGCTGCCGCGCTCGTCGTGGCGTCTCAGGTCGGCAAGACGTTCGATGCCGTCGTCACCGGCGCGTCGTCGAAGGGGACGTTCGTGCGCGTCGTGGCGCCGCTCATCGAGGGCAAGGTCGTGCACGGGCAGAATGGCCTCGACGTCGGGGACCGCGTACACGTGCAGCTGCGCGATGTCGACGTCGAGCGCGGCTTCATCGATTTCGTCGTCGCGTGACCGGCCGCTAGTTCTTCTTGTTCAGATCGCGCGCGACGATCAGCTCAGATGTCGTCGCGAATCGCCCTCGCAACGTCCTCGGTCGTCGATCGTCCTCCCAGGTCGGGCGTGCGCGCGCGGCCGCTGGAGACGACGCGCTCGATCGCGGCGAGCAGACGATCGTGCAGCGCTCGATGTCCGAGATGGTCCAGCATCTGCGCCCCGGCCCAAATCGCGCCGATCGGATTCGCGATGCCCTTTCCGGCAATATCGGGAGCGGAACCGTGAATCGGCTCGAACATCGATGGAAAGCGGCGCTCCGGGTTGATGTTGGCGCCTGGGGCTATCCCGAGGCTCCCCGAGATGGCGGATCCCACATCGGTCAGGATGTCGCCGAAGAGGTTCGACGCGACGATCACGTCCAGCGTCTGCGGGTCGGTGATCATGCGCGCGGCGAGCGCGTCGACGTGGTACCTCCGGCAATCGACGTCGGGATGCTCCTTGGCGACCGACTCGACAACCTCATCCCACAGCGCCATCGAGTGCGTCAGCGCATTCGACTTGGTGGCGCTGGCGAGCAATCGGCGAGGGCGTGACGAGGCGAGGGAGAAGCCGTAGCGAACGAGGCGCTCGATCCCCCGTCTCGTGAAGACGCTGGTCTGCTCGGCGATCTCGTGCGGCGTTCCCACGTGCAGGCGGCCGCCGACGCCCACATACTCGCCCTCGGTGTTCTCGCGCACGCACACCATGTCGACGTCCGTTGGCGCGCGCCCACCGAGCGGCGACTCGATTCCAGCGAGCAAGCGGATCGGTCTGAGGTTGACGTACTGGTCGAACCCCTGCCGAATCGCCAGATGATGTCCCCTGCGAGACCGTCCGGCACGCCGGGGCATCCGATCGCGCCGAGGTAGATCGCGTCGAAGCCTTTGAGCCGTTCGATGCCGCCATCGTCCACCACGCGGCGCTCCCTCAGGTAGTGCTCGCAACCCCACGGAAAATGCGTGAGCTCGAGGGCGACGCCGCTGCCCCGCGTGACGGCGTCGAGCGCGCCGATGCCCGCCGGGATGACCTCCTTCCCGATGCCGTCCCCGGCGATGACCGCGATCTTGTGCGTGACCACGTCATCACTCTACGGCGTGACGAGCGGCGTGACTAGCGCGACGTGCGGTGTCCTCGCTGGCCGTTCGCGTCGTCTCCGAACGTCGCACGCACGCGCGTCGATCGCATCAGGTACAGAAACCACGCGGCGTGATACGCAAGCGACGCGGCCACCCACAGCGGCGCGTCACCGGGGAAACGGCTGCTCGGAATATAGGACGTTGTGTACGTGAACGTGTCGATCGCCGCCGACGCGACGAGCGATGCCTTCGCGAGCGAGACCGCACCAGGCCGTCGATTGACGAGGGCCAGGCCGGCGCCGACGCCGAATGCCGCCACGAGCAGGCGCAAGCCCAACGCCGCGACGAGCGGTGCGCCCCGAATCGACAGCTCGTCGAGGGCGGACGAGGCCAGGAGCGCGATCTGAAACGGCTGCCAGACGATCAGGAGCAGGCAGAAGACCGCCAGCCACCCTCGAACGGGCGGCGGTTCCCCCGAGCGCTCGCCACGCGTCACATTCAACCCGGTCGGATCGGAGTTCGTGCCGTGGAACGCCGTCGGGCGCGCGCTGTCGTCAGCGCAGCAGCTCGCCGAGGTCGACGAGAATGCCGAGCGAGCTGACGCGCTCGTTGTTCGCGTGGTAGTCGTTGTGCACGCCGAAGTCGCTCCCCTTGAGTTCTCCGGTGAGGATGCTGTTCTTGTAATACGGCTTCACGATTCCCGACCACTTGCTATTCGGCCACCATATTCGCAGCGGTTTCACCGTGATGCGTGGAACGGTCACGATGAACACGTTCTTCGTGAACAGGTCGTCCTGGGCGGGATCCTTCCGTCCGGCGACGACGTGCACGAAGCCGATCCCCGTTCCGATTTCCAGCCACGGCTTCAGCTGAAATGTCGCGCCGCTTTCGACCCAGCTTGCGGTGACGGCGGGGAAGTTGTCGTTCTGATGCGCGGCGAGCTCGCGGGTGTCGACGTACAAGCACGGCTTTTTCGGGTTGGTGTCCGCGCGGGTTCCGAGCCACGAGATGCTGCCGTCGCCCCCTCTCGTGGTCGTCGGACGCGTGTAGGACGGGCACACCGTCACAATCAGGTTCGTTCCCCAGAACGGTCCCGGTCCGCTCCATCGTTCGAGCCAATCCCACACGATGACCCCCGCGTCGGCGCGGCCGCAGTTCAGGAAAACAATCGCCGTCCCGATGAGTAGGAGCCTGGTTGCATGCGTCATCGCCGACCTCCTTTGTGCGTTGCCGACGAGGGACGGCCGTGGTTCAGCGGTTCGGGTCCCTCGACGGCGAAAAATGCGGATCATGAGGAGTGATAGCCCCGCCTGGTTGAACCAGGATCGTCGCAGGCTGTGATCAGCGAAGCAGCTCGCCGAGATCGAGCAGCACGCCGTACGACTTCACCCATTCGTTCCGCTCGTGGAAGCCGTTGTCTGGTGCGAGAAAATCCTTCCCTTTCAGGTCTCCCACGATCAGCGAGTACTTCAGATACGGCTTGAAGATTCCACCCCACTTGCTGTCTTTGAGCGCGGGAATCAGTCGGAGGGGCCTGATCACGATCCGTGGAATGGTGATCACGCCGTGAGTGGTCTTCTTGGATTGTCCTTCGGGGTCGGCGTCGAATCGTACCCACCCTGCTCCGACGCCTACCTCCGTCAACGGGTCGAGTTGAAATGTCACGCCGATGTCGACCCATTTCGCGGTGACGCTCGGATAGCCGTTATCCTCCGGAGCGAACAGCTGCCGATAATCCACAAACAGGCAGGGGATTTTGATCTTCGTATCCGCGCGAGTCCCGAGGAATCGATTCGAGTCGCCCGAAACGACCGGGTTGTGAAAGCAGACCGTGGTAATCAGGTTGGATCCCGAGAAGGGCCCCGGGCCGCTCAGGCGTTCGAGCCAGTCCCACACGATGGCTCCCGCGTCCGCGCGGCCGACGTTGAGCAGCACGAGAACGATGCCGACAACCGACAGTTTGAGCGCACGCATCATCGTGTATGTCCTCGTCAATTCGATGGTGAATTCGACGGCCCGAGGTTCTCGAAGATGTTTCCGAACGTGTACTCGCGCTGCACGTCCGGATCGTTGAGCTTCACCACCCGGGTCCATGGTGGCGGCTGCGAGGGACAGAACAGAAGCCGGTCGTCTCCGCGTTCCGCGATCAGGAAACACTTCTGACCCTTGTACGTGACCCGCTCCGCATCGTTCTGGTAGACGATGCGGTACGGTGCCGCCAGGAGGGCCGTCGTGACCGCCATCAGGATCAGCACTCGCGCGGCCGCCGCCCACCCGATCGCCACGCCCGAATCCCGGTGCCGGATCAGCAGCCACGCCCAGACGCTTGCCGACGTGAACAGGACAAGCGAGAACACCTTGCGATACGTCCGCAACGCGTCAAGGTTCTGCGGGCCGAGGACCCAAATCGGCCCCGCCGACAGCGTCAGGTTGCCGAGCGCATCGAACAAATCCCAGAACCGCCACATGAGCACCACCAGGGTCGTCATGTGAAGGGCAAAGAGCCATTCCATCTGAGTGCTTACGTGATCGAGCCGGGTGCGGCGAATCAATGGCCGTACCCGCTGATGAAGTGACTGAACCCACGTTCGCGGTGCGGCCGAGATCCCGTTAATCAAGCGGCAGGTGGCCGTCAGCACGGAGCAGCCCGCCAATACAACGGCGAACCCGGCGACCGGCGCAATCATCGATCGAACACCCCAATACGGCCAGCGAAGCGGCGATTCACCGTCGAATCCTGACGTGAACAGCGAACCGGAGTACACGAGAGTCGTGATGCCGCCCGCGAGCACTACCGAAATGAACGTTGCGGCCAGCGCGATCGAACACACAATCCACCACGGGGTAGGGACGATGTCCTTGTAGGCGTCCTCGATGGCACGGCGCAGATCGCTCGCCCTGGACCGATGGTCCGGGCTCTTTTCCAGCGCGCGTCCGACGAGGCTGTCGACCTTGCCGGGAAGACCCGGCACGAACGACGATGGCTTCGGCGCTTCGGTGCACATGACATCGACAACAAGACGCGTCATGTTCGACTCGTCGAAGGGGCGTGTCCGGGTCAACATCTCGAAGATGATGACGCCGAGGCTGTAGACGTCGGTCGCGTTGCTCAGGCCGCCCGACTTCAGCCGCTCGGGTGCCATATACGGAGGCGTGCCCATGATCGGCATCGGTCTCGATGACTCGGCTGGTGCATCGGGCGACTGCGCGGCGCGGGCAGCGGCGATCGCCAACCCGAAGTCGAGGATCTTAGGCTTGCCGTCGTTCGTGATGATCACGTTGGCCGGTTTCAAATCGCAGTGCCATACGCGGCGCTCCTGAAAGACCTCGACCGCCTCGGTGAGCTCTTTGGCCACGCGTAGCGCGTACTTGAGGGGAACCGCTCCCTCCCGGAGCACTTCGAGGAGCGTCTTGCCTTCCACGTATTCCATGACGACGATCGGAAGCGCCCGGTGCTCGATGTAGTCGTACACCCCAGCGACGTTGACGTGAGGCGGCAACTTTGCCACCAAAAAGACTTCCTGGTTCAAGCGCTCGCGGACGGCCGCAGATGGGACGAATGTCGAGGAGAGCGTTTTCAGGGCACGGAGGCAACGCAGCTTCTCGTCTTCCGCCAGGTACACCTGACCCATTCCACCAGCGCCGATCGGTTTGATGACGCGGTAGTGCTCGCAGCGTTCACCGGGGGAGAGGACCCATCCGGTTCCGGAGTCGGCCGGCGGCGGCTGGCCTCCAGAGCCGATTGCGATCGACTGCATCACCTTGTCGATCCCGTCGGCGACGCTGGAGGAAAAGAACTGCGACAGGCTTAGGCGAAGGACGTCGTTGTCTGCGTAGGAGAGCTGGATGTCGCGGAGACACTCCGTGATCGTGGGTTCCGTGACACGGGCCAGAACTTTCTTGGCCTCTTCACACAGCCGCCACGTCGCCGGTGACTCGAGCGTTCCAGGCGCCATTAATAGAAGGGCTATTAACGGCTGAGTCTAGTTGATCCTCCGTAGCGAGGCACCAGCTACTTTGGCCGGCTCTTCGCGAGCCGACGCCCGCCGCCCGAAGCCTCAGTTTCCAAATACCCCCTCCGACCCCGTTCGCGCTCGCCGCCCGCGGCGTTTGTAGCAGGTAGGAGGTAAGGAAAGATGACGACACGAAAGTTTCTCGGTGCTGCGCTGGCCGCCACGGCGGCGTTTCTCGCAATGGCGGCGTCGAGCGGGGCATGGCCGAGCCCGGCCTATTCCCCGAACTCGGTGACCTTCAGCGGACCGGTCGCGCTGCCTGGCATCGTGCTCCCGGCGGGAAGCTACATCTTCGAGAAAGCTGACTTCCAGGGCGCGCCCGACGTCGTCCGCGTACTGAGCGGCGACCGCCGCAGCGTGTACGTGATGGCCTTCACACGCCAGGTCGATCGTCCGGAGTGGGTCGCGCGAGACAAGGTGATCACGTTCGGGGAGTTCACCCCCGGGGCGGCGCCGCCGATCTCGACGTGGTTCCCGATCGACTCAGACACGGGACATCAGTTCATCTACCCGGACGACGCTCGCTGAGCTCACGCGACTGCCTCGAGCCGGACGAGACCACGAGCGATCGTGCTCTCGATCCGGCGTCACTCATCCGACTATGCTGTCGTCGTGCAGCTGTTCCTGGTTCACCACGGCGAAGCAGTGGGTCCGGACGTCGATCCTCGGCGACCGCTTTCGCCTCAAGGCCGCGAGGCCGTCGAGCGCCTGGCGCGCGAGGCCGCGGCGCACGGCGTCAAGCCAGATGTCGTCTGGCACAGCGGCAAGCTGCGCGCGCGTCAAACGGCGGAAGCCTTCTGGCGCGCGTGCAACGCGCTTGCGGAGTTCTCGGCGACGAAAGACCTGCAACCCGAGGATCCGCCGATCTGGTTCCGCGATCGGCTGCGAGGCGAGGCGCGCAACATCCTCGTCGCGGGACACTATCCGCATCTGCCGGCGCTCCTCGACCTGCTCGTGTCCGGCGCCGCCCGTCTCCCCATCCACGGCCTTGTCTGCCTGACGAGCGGAGACGAGGGTGAATCGTGGACGGAAACGTGGCGTCGGGCGCCCTGACGCCTACAAGTCGCGCGCGAGCGCTTTCAACAGATCCCAGACGCCACGGACGTGCACGTCGGTCGTCATGAGATGGCCGATCGCCACGCGCAGCGTCACCCGTCCGCGGAGCCGGGTGTGCGAGATGAAGAAGGCGCCGGTGGCGTTGACGAGGTCCGCCAGCCGCTGGTTCGCTAGGTCGAGGGCCTCGTGATCGAGGTGGCACGACGAGGGATTCCACCTGAAGCAGACGACGCTGAAGGGAGCCGGCGCCATGCGCTCGAAGTCGGGATCCGCGTCGACCCACGATGCGAGCTGCCGTGCGAGCGCGATGTGTCCCGCCACGATCTCGCGCAGCCGTCGCGCGCCGAACGACCGGAGGATCATCCAGAGCTTGAGCGAGCGGAACCGGCGCCCAAGCTGAATGCCGGTGTCCATCAGATCGCGCGAGGCGCTGGCCTCGGGCGTCTTCAGATACTCGGGCACCACCGACAGCGACGCGCGCAGCACGTCCATGCGCCGGCAATAGAACGCGCTCAAATCGAACGGCGTGAACAGCCATTTGTGGGGATTGACGACGAGGGAATCGGCCTGCTCGACGCCGTGCAGGATGTGCGCGTGCGAAGGCACCATCGCCGCGACGCCCGCATACGCCGCGTCGACGTGCAGCCAAATGCCTTCGCGGCGGCAGATCGCGGCGATCGCCGACACGGGGTCGACGCTGGTCGTCGCCGTCGTGCCCACCGTCGCGACGACGGCCAGCGGCCGCGCGCCCGCGGCGCGATCTTCCGCGATCGCCGACGCCAGCGCATCGGGTCTCATCTGGAAGGCCTCGTCGACGACGACCTTGCGGAGCGATCGCTCGCCGAAACCGACGGCGATGACGGCCTTGTCGATCGAGGAATGCGCCTGCTCCGAGCAGTACACGCGCGGACGCACGTCGTGCCCCGATCCACTGAGCCCTTCCCGCCTGACGTCCGGCAGCGCGAGATGACGCGCGGCGATCAGTGCGTGCAGCGTGGCGACCGATGCCGTGTCGTAGATGACGCCGTCGAATGCGTCGGGCAACCCGATCAGCTCTCGTAGCCAGCCGAGCGTCACCGCTTCGAGCTCCGTGGCCGCCGGCGATGTGCGCCACAGCATCGCCTGCTGATTGAGCGCGGCGGCGAGAAGCTCGCCGAGAATGCCGGGCGCGCTCCCCGTGATCGCGAAGTACGCGAGGAAGCCTGGATGATTCCAATGCGTCAACCCTGGAACGAGGATGCGCTCGAAATCGGCCATCACGCGATCGAACGGCTCGCCTTCTTCCGGCGCGCGGTCTGGTAACGCCGCGGCGATGTCGCCCGGTTGGACGCGCGCGAGCACGGGATAGCGTTCGGGATGATCGAGGTAGTCAGCGATCCAGTCGACGAGATCGTGACCGTGCCGGCGGAAGGCCGAGGAGTCCATCAGGCGCTCGGCACGCGCGTCGCGCGGCGGGGCGTGGCCGACTCAGATGGAGCGTGAGAATGCAGAGAGGGCTCCACGAAGCGGAGCCATCATACCGTGGGGAAGAACCAACAGCCGGCTGCCTGTCGACCGATCGACGCTGCGGCGATCCGGCTGTTGTGCTGGTTCGACTATTTCTCGATCGTGACGGTGACCGGCGCGAGGATGCGGACCGTCATCGGCGTGCCGGCGGGAAGCGTCGCCGCCGACCGATCGCCTGCGGCCGTCATCGCGGCGCCGCCGCCCGCGCCAGCCGTGGCGCCGATGGCCGCGCCCTTCGCGCCGCCGATGATGGCGCCGAGGATCGCGCCGCCGACCGCGCCGCCACCAATCTTCGCGGCGCTGCCGTTGCCCGGCGCTTCGCCGTCCCGGTAGATCGTTTCAGTACGAATCGGCACGCGCGTCCCGTCCGGCAGCACGAGGGTTTCGAATCGCACGCCGAGCCGCGCGCGCTCCTTGAACTTCCCGCCGCGCTCGACGAACGTAACCGATCCGACGGCGCGAGATCCGGCCGGAATCGCCACGCTGTCGCCGACCTTCACGTCGCGCGTCACGCGCGCTTCGACGCGGTCTTCGACCCGCGCTGTTTCGCTGCTGATCGCCCTGTTCTCCGTTTGCAGCCCGATGACCGAGCTCGCGGCGACGACCAGCTCCTCGAACGTCCGCCGCGGCGGCTCGTACGCGCGCGGCGCTTCGTGCGCCGGACGCTCGTCGACGCGCGGTGCGGCGGCGACGGGCTCGGGCGAAACGGGTGACGCGACCGAAGGAGCCGGCACGACCGGCGCGGGGGACGGCGTAATCGTTTGCGCGGTCGTCGACGCCGACGCGCGCTCGGGCGCGGCCGCGGAAACCGGCGGCTCCTCTCGGCGGACCGGCGGGATGTTCACCTGCCGTGCCGTCGGCTGGGGGGCGGGACGCGACTGTTCGCGTTTGGCAACCGAACGAGCCGGGGGCGCCGAAGGCATGCTTACTGGTTCGGCCGCGGACGGGCGAGCTTTAATCGGCTCGCTGGCCCCCACCGGCTGATCGGCGACGGGCACGGACGGTTGTGCCGCCCGAGACGCCGAAGCGGACGACGGAATGGTCGCTGCCGATGCGGTCGGGCTCGATACCGCGCTCTGCCGCACGGCGAGATAACCACCGCCAGCGGCGGCCACGAGGCACGCCATGCAGAGAGCGACGAACGCGAACCGATTGGGAATCATCACGAAATCTCCTTGAGCTGTTCTGGCCTTCGCAAGGGGCGTGCCCGAGACGATGTCCCTCGTTTACCGGTAAGTATAGGTGTTTGCGGAATTTATCACAGAGAATTGGCCTCGGCGCACTGTCCCCTCTAAGTGAATCTGTCCTGGGTCGAGCACAGATCGGGAGGCAGGAAATCGGCGATCGGGCCACAGTTTCCGCTCGCGGCGTTGGTCAATTCGTTGCACCATTCCCTACAGCGATGCACCGGTTGACCAGAACCCTCGTTCCCGCCTTGGTCGTCGCGTTCGCGTTAGTCGCCGGCCCGTGCGCCGCCGACGTGCTCACCGTCGAGCAGATCGTGGCGATGTCGAAAGCGGGCGTGTCGGACGAGGTGATTCTCGCGCTGATCGACCGCGACAAACCGGTGTTTGCGATCGAGGCCGACCGCCTCGTCACGCTCAAGAGCGACGGGCTCAGTCAAACGGTCGTGCTCGCGATGCTGCGGAGCGGGCGCGACCCGGTTCCAGCGCAAGCACCTCCACCCATCGTCGGGCCTGACATCGTGATCGTTGGCCACGGTCCCGAGGCACCCAACACGGCGACGCAGTTCACGCAGACCGTCGTCATCCCGTACCTTTACGTCGTGCCGGTTCTGCCGTCGACGCTGACCGTGGCGACGTGCGGCGTGCTCCCACCGTCGGCGCCGCCGCCGGGCCCATCGAGCCGTCGGTTCACGAGCGACCCGAGCGCGCGATTCTTCAACACGCCGCTGTCGCGAACCGCGGATCAGCACGAGGCGGTACGCGCGGAAGCGGCGATCCCGATCGCCGAGTGCCCGCCGATTCGATCGCGTTTCGATCGTAGGCGCTAGACCTTTCCTTTCTTTTCCCACACGCCTGAACCAAGTCCGAGGCGCTCTCGAGCGGCTGGACGTGTGCCCTTCGTTTCCCGCTCTCACGTCGGGCGTTAGAATTGAGGCGTCCGTGAACACGTCTGTTCGCGAGGCGGAGGGATCATGGCGCGCATCGGCGTGATCGGGTCTGGTCAGGTTGGACAAGTGCTGGCGAAGGGCTTCCGTGCGCACGGCCACGAGGCGAGGATTGGCAGCCGTACCCCGCAAAAGCTCGCCGATTTCTCCAAGGCGTCCGGCATCACCGCGTCAACGTTCGCCGACGTGGCCGAGTGGGGCGAGCTGCTCGTGCTCGCCGTGCTCGGGCGCGGTGCGGAAGCCGCGCTCCGGGAGTGTGGCGCCGCGAACCTGAAGAGCAAGGTCGTCATCGACACGACGAACCCGATCAGCGAGGGGCCACCGCAAGACGGCGTCCTCAAGTACTTCACCACGCCGAACGAGTCGCTCCTCGAGCGCCTCCAGGCCGCGTTTCCCGACGCACGCTTCGTCAAGGCATTCAACAGCGTCGGCCACGCGCTCATGGTCGATCCCGCGTTGCCCGGCGGTAAGCCGACGATGTTCTACTGCGGCAACGACGATGACGCACGGTCCACGGTGGCTCGGATCATCGAGGAGCTCGGGTGGGAGGGAGCCGATATGGGGAAGGCAGCCGCCGCTCGCGCGATCGAGCCGCTCTGTCAGCTCTGGTGCATTCCAGGATTTCGCGAGAACAAGTGGGCCCACGCGTTCAAGCTGCTGAAGGCGTGACGGCCACGCGCCTCCCACTTCTCTGAGCTCGCACGCGACCTCACTCGCAATGTCTCGTCCCACCGACATCATCGTCGTCGGCGCCGGAATCGTCGGATGCGCTGTCGCGTACGAGTTGGCCAGACGGGGTGCGTCGGTGCGGATTCTGGACGATCGACCGCCCGGGCAGGGCGCAACGCGTGCGTCCGCCGGGATGCTCGCGCCCTACCTCGAAGCCGACATCAACTCGACGCTGCTCGAGCTCACCGTTCGCGGACTGAATGTCTTCGACGACTTCGTTGCGCGCGTCACGCGCGACAGCGGCGCGTCCGCGTCGTACGCGCGCACGGGGTCGCTTCAGGTCGCGACCGACGCCGAAGGCTTCTCGCATTTGAAGGCGACGTCGACCGTCCTTCGGTTGAGCGGCGTTCAGAACGAGCTCCTCGACGCGAAAGCGGCGCGCGTCGCCGAGCCGCAACTCAGCGAGGACGCAATCGGCGCGTTATTGATCCCGGTCCACGGCTACGTGGCGGCCGGCGAGCTGACGCGTTCGCTCGTCGCGGCAGGCCGCCGCTACGGTTTGCAGGTGATCGAAGCCGGCCGCGCGCGGCGCGTGGCCGGCGTGGGCGCGAGGCTCGCGATCGACACCGATCGCGAGCGCTTCGACGCCGACGGCGTCGTGCTGGCCGCCGGGAGCTGGGCCGGTCTCGTCGAGATCGAGGGCGTGGCCGCGCGGCTCCCGGTCAAGCCCATTCGGGGGCAGCTGCTTCGTCTCTCGTGGAACGGGCCGCGGATCCGGCGCGTCATGTGGAGCGACCGCTGTTACCTCGTTCCCTGGGACGACAACACGCTGCTCGTGGGCGCGACGGTCGAGGACGCGGGGTTCGACGAGCGGACGACGGTCGCGGGCGTGTGGGATCTGCTCGATGCCGTCGGCGATCTGGTGCCGCACGCCTGGGGCGCGGGGTTCGTAGAAGCCAGAGCGGGGCTGCGTCCGGCGAGCGGAGACGAGCTGCCGATCGTGGGCCGGTCGCGCGTGCTGCCCAATCTCATGTACGCGACAGGGCACTACCGGAACGGCGTGCTGCTTGCGCCGCTGACGGGTCAGCTCGTCGCGGAGGCAATGCTGGACGACTCGATCGACCCGATCATGACGCTGCTCGACCCGTCGCGCTTCGGCACCTTCTGACGTGGTTCGCCGCTCGGCGTCCGCCGAACGGCCCTCGACCGATTCGGACAGGAAGGAGTGAGGCTTGTGCGCACACACACGATCGGCGGCGTCGAATACCAGCTCGTTGCCGAGCAGCGCGGCAGCGACGTCGTCGTCCACGCGGAGCGGACCGACAACCGGGATCGGTTCGGCGTCGAGTGCGTCGGGTCGACCGAGGACGAGGCGGCGGAGAAGCTCGTTCGATGGCTCGAGTGGCAGAGCGAGCACGCGATGGCGTTGGATGATCTCCAGCAAAGCGAGCGTGCGTATCATCGAACGATCGCCGGGAGCGCGTTCACCGGTCAGGGCGACGGGCCGACGGCGTGGGAGCTGCAGAAGGAGTCGCTCGACGCGGTCGAGCGCGCGCGCGTCAGGCTCGACGAGGTGCGCGCGAGGCGTCCGGAGTAAAGAAGAAAGGCGGGAGGCTCAGCGAATCGGAAAAATCTTCTCGAGGTCGTCGGCGGGGCGCGGGATCACATGAACGCCAATCAGCTCCCCGACGCGTCGCGCGGCCGCGGCGCCGGCGTCCGTGGCGGCTTTCACCGATCCCACGTCGCCGCGCACGATCGCCGTCACGAGACCGGCGTCCACCTTCTGCCACCCGACGAGCACGACGTTGGCGGTCTTGACCATCGCGTCGGCGGCTTCAACCATGCCGACCAGGCCGCGGGTTTCCACCATGCCGAGCGCGTCGCCGATTTCCGCTTTGAGTTTGTCAGCCACGGTTCAGAGAAGAGTCGCGACCACTATAGCGTAAGTTCGGGTGCGCGACGGCACGGCGTTGCGAGGGCGGTTCGGCGGTGCGGCAGCTGCTACGCGAACAGCCCGGGGAAGCGCGCGGGGCTGACCGCGTAGCCTGGGAAGATCGGCCGAGCGTCGAGCACGCCCAAGTGACGGGTGACGACCTCGCCGAACACGTCGCGAAAATCCGTCGTGACCGCGAGGTCGCGGGCTTCGTAGCGATGTTCGGTTGACAGCCCTGGCCACCGCCCGTAGATGCGCCCACCGTGCACGCCGCCGCCGACCACCATCATCGCGTTGCCGTGGCCATGGTCCGTGCCGCGGTTGCCGTTCTCGTTCACGGCGCGGCCGAACTCTGACATCGTCAATACCACGACGTCGGCCATCCGATCGCCGAGGTCGGTGACGAGCGCGGCGATGCTGCGCGCGAAGTCTCCCAAGCGATTGGCGAGCTGGCCCTGCGCCGCCCCCTGATTGACGTGCGTGTCCCAGCCGCCGATGTCGGCGAACGCGACCTCGAGGCCCACATCGGCCTTGGTGAGCTGGGCGATCTGCTTGAGCGCCTGACCGAAAGGCGAGTTGGGATACTCGGCGCCGTTCGCGGGCTGATGTTTCGAAGGGTCCGCGGTCTTCAGCAGCTTCATCGCGCCGAAGGCCTCGCGTCCCGTTCCGTTCAGCACACGGTCGGCCGCCGCCGCGTATTGCGCCTCGAAGGAGGCGCCGACGAGCTCGCTGGCCTGACCCGCGCGAATCCCGAATTGACCGAGCTGGGCGATGGCGAGCGCCGGCGCCGTGCCCTGAAGCGTTCGCGGCAGCTGCGAGGTCAGCGAGACGGCGCGAAAGGGCGTCGACGCTTCGGCGCGCTTCGCATCCAGGTAGCGATTCAGCCACCCCGCCTGCGTGCTCTTGACGCCGGGCGTCGCCGTCTCCATGTAGTCCTGCGCGTCGAAGTGCGACCTGGTGCTGTCCGGCGAGCCGCACGCATGGACGATCGCGAGATCGCGCGAGTCCCAGAAGCGCTTCAGGGGACGGAGGTTCGGGTTGAAGCCGAAGAACCCGTCGAGATCGAGCGCCGCGTTGTCGGCGGTGTTCGGGCGGGCGATGGCGATGCTCGGACGGGCGCGGTAGTAGTCGCTCTCGCCGTAAGGAACCACGACGCTGAGGCCGTCGACGGCGCCGCGCTGGAAAATCGCGATCAGCTGCTTCGAGCGGCGCGGGTTGCCCTCGGCGAATGCCGTGCGCGCGAGGAACGAGGGCGCGAAGCCCAAGCTGACCAGCGCGAACCCGCCGTTTTTCAGAAACACGCGTCTCGAGGTCATCGCTCGCTCCTGGCCATTAACGGCGCTGAAACTCCGGCGATCCGAGCGTGAGCGCGATCATCATCGGCGCGGCAGTCGCCCGTGCGACGGTGTCGCGGGTCGAGTCCGACGCGTTGCCGGAGAGGAAGAGTTCGATCGCTTCGTCAGCCGTTTCGACCATTGGTGCGGCGCCGCGGGAGAGACCGCCGTTCGCGTCCGAATTCCTGAGCCGTCCCGCGATCGTCAACGCGAAGTTCATGCGGGCGACGAGCCCGCCCGTGTTCACCCACGCGTCGGCCGTGTCGGTGTAGCCGGTCGGAGGCTGGCACTGATAGAGCGGCATGCCGAGCTGCTGGACGGCGCGGGCGAGCGGCAGCGCGTCGGTCACCTCGACGCCGAGCGCGCGCGTCGCGCTGACGACGAATTCGAACGGCGTCTTCACCTTGGCGCGGTAGGCGTCGGCGGCGAGGAATTCTGGCGACGTGAGGATCACGCGCATGACGTCGCGCAGGTTGCCGTCGGTCTCGACGAAGCGAGCGGCGGCGCGCTCGACGAGCGCGGGGGGCGGCGTGTCGCTGACGAAACGGCGCACGAGCTTCGACGAGATGAAGCGCGCCGTCGAGGGGTGAGCGGCGAGGATGTCGAGGACCTGCTCGCCGTCGCCGATCCCGCCGCCTGCCTTGATCGTGCGGCCCAGCACCACTTTCGATCCCTCGTCGTGCACGCGCGGGTTGAACGTAAAGCCACCGCCCTGACGCGGCGCCTGGATCGTCCAGCCCGTGAATGCGCGCGCGACCTCGGTGACGTCCTTCTGCGTGTAGCCGCCGTCGACGCCAAGCGTGTGCAGCTCCATCAGCTCCCGCGCATAGTTCTCGTTCAAGCCCTTCGGCGCGTTGGGTCGCGCGGCGGGCATGCGCGCCGGCGGTTGGACCACCCTCGGTCCGAAGCGGCCGCGAACGATGCGTCCGGGCGGAACGACGGGATGAGGACCCTTCGGATCGACGCTCATCCAGTTGTCCAAGTAGAAGAGCATCGCAGGGCTCTTGGCATCGGCTTCGAGCAGGTCGCGGAACTTTCCGAGCACGTGGGGCCGAATCGTCTCGCGCTCGTACTCCGTCAGCATGAAGCGCGTCGGACCCTTCCGCGCGTCGACGTTGAAGTGGTTGAACCAGAAGTCGGTCAGCACTTCTTGCAGCTGGCACTCGCTGTAGATCGCGCGGAGCAGCTTCTGCTCGGTGAGATCCTGCAGCACCCGGTTCGCCTGCTGCCGCATCGCCGGCGTGGGCGCCGGCGGGGGGCCGGTCGCGCTCTGCTCGCGTCGCGCGCGCTGCGCTTCGAGCGCCGGCTGCTCGTATTTCTCGGCGATCTCCCGCGAGCTCATCTGAAGCGTCACCAGATGCGACAGACGAGCGGCCATCGCCGCATCAGCGACGCGGTCGGGCCGCAGCTGTTGATCGAGGTAGGCTTGCAGCCCCATCGACCGGACACGCTCGACGTCTCCCGGCCTGGCGCCAAACGCGACCCGATTCAACGCGTGCTCGATGGTCCTGGAGTCGTTGGGGAACTCGGCGGCGCCCACGATTCGCTGCGGCGCCCCGTGGCAGGCCAGCGCGCCCGCGAACGCGGTCGAGGCGAGAACAACGCGCAGCAGAACGGCCTTCATGTCGATTTAGACCAGGCCCTGGCCCGAACGTCAAATTCTGCCACTCCCCGCGAACGCCGGAGTGGAAATTCTCGCCACCGAATTTACGGCGTTGCGCTGAGCTTCAAGTCGAGCACCTTCGTTTCACCGTCGTTGAGCGTGAACGACGTGGCCGTCGTGCGCAACCGCTCGAGGACCTCGGGGTCGTTGCTCTCGCCCGGCTCCAGGTAGTCGACCGCGATCGCGTGGTAGCTGCCGGGCGGCAGGCCGCCGATCTTGAACCGGCCATCCTGATCGGGTCGCGCGGTGCGCTGATAGCGCGGGTATTGCCAGCGTTCCTGGTCGCGCGAGAAAACGACGAGCGAGTAGTCCTTCGACGTCTCGCCGCGAGCGTTCGTGACGAGCCCCGACACGTCGGTCAGGCGATTGGTCAGCTCGATCTCGATCCCGCTCGTGTCCTCGCCCGTTCTGACGCTGACGCCAGGATCGGTGACGTCGACGCCCGTCTGCCGCACGCTCTTGACGGCGATCCCAGGCGCGCCCTGCACGACGAGCCGCCACTCGCCGGCGCGAGCCTTCAGCTCGAAGGTGAAATTCTCGTTGACCGGCGACGGCGGACCGATGCCGATCGGCGGGCCCAGATCAGGGCGTGCCGGCGTCGCGACGACGCGCAGCTGCGAGACGGTGAGCGAGCGGGCGAGCGCCGGATCGACGATGAGCCGGCCCGTGATCGTCGACGGGCTGACGCCCACCAACCGCACATCCGAGATGTCGCTGCCGCTGACGGTGATCGTCGCCGTCGCCGATTCGCCGTCGGGTCGAGGCGGAAACATGTTCGACCCCGCCATCAGCGTGTACTCGCCGGGCGCGAGCCCCGACAGCTCGAACGATCCGTCGGGTTTCACCTGGGTACCTGGTCCGATCATCATGCCCATCCCGGCATCGCGCTGGCCGACCATGATCATGCCCGTCAGCGGTTTTCCCGACGAGTCGACCGCCGTCCCTTTGACGCGCGACATCCGGCTCGGCACGAGGACGATCTGGACGTCGGTGACCTGCTGCCCGAGTCCAACCGTGAGGCGCTGTGCCTCGGACTGGTTCGCGGTGCCCGGAAAGTACGTGGGCGAGTACCCCTCCCGATCGTCGGTCGCAGCGTTGGGTGGTCCAAGCGATCGCAGCGTGGCCGACAGGTAGTACTGGCCGGGTGAGAGCCCGAACAGTCGAAACTCGCCGATGTCGTTCGTCATCGACGGTCGGCCGGACGTCGGACCGGCGACCGGGGAGAGCCGCCGGCGTCCGCCGATGAACTGGCTGCGAAGCGGCGTGACCTGCGCGTCGGAGACCGGTTCGCCGAATTCGTCGAGGACGCGGCCGGTGATCACGCTGCCGCGCGGAAGCACGAAGTCGACCTTCTCGATCGTCTGCGCGTTGAGGACTTCGAGCGGCCGTCCCGCTTCGAACGGACGCCGCTGCCCGTACGAGAGCGTGACGAAGCTGCCTTTGCTGGCGGTGATGTTGTAGCGGCCCGCCGGCAGCTCCTTCACTTCGTACCGGCCGTCGGCGTCGGTGGTCGCGAGGCGGTTTTCACGCAGCTCGGGGGACATGAGGCGCACTTGCGCGCGACGCAGCGCCTGGCCGTTTTCGGCGGAGACGACGCGCCCCTTGATCACGGCGGTTCCGGTCTTGGTCGAGTTGTCGCGGGGAGGTTGGTTAGGCGGCGTCGGGCCGGGAGGACCGGTGGTTTGCGGCCCGCGAATCGCGTCGACCTGCGACTCGATCGTCAACGTCTGGAGGCTCTGGGCGGTGGAGACGCACGGCACGATGAGAGCGGCTGCGACGGTCACGACAAGAACAGCAACCCGCATATGGACCTTCCGCGCAAATTGATGTCCGCGGTCCGGGCTCCGGCTCAACTCCGGGCCGGACTCCAGGCTTCAGCCGACATGCCGCGAAACCGATCAACCCTTCAGACGGTGGGCGCCAGCCTTCAGTCGGGGCCTGCAGCGCGAGCCTGCAGTCCGATGTCACGCTGTGGACGTCGCCTGACGCCCGTGATCCGCGGTCCCTAACGAATCCTCACCCTCGACTGCTCGCGCATGAACTGCTGCACGTAGTACGGCCCGCCGGTGCCTCGTCCCGTCGATCCGCTCGCCTTCCACCCGCCGAACGAGTTGATGCCGGGCCACGCGCCGGTCGTCGCCCCGGCGCGGCGATTCGCGTAGGTCACGCCAGCCTGGATGCGTTCGAAGAAGCGCTCGATCTCGCGGTCGTCCTCCGAGAAGATCCCCGCCGTCAGGCCGTACTCGGTGCCGTTCGCCAGCTCGATGGCTTCGTCGAGGCTGATGACGTCGGCGACCACGGTGATCGGCACGAAGAGCTCCTCCGAGAACAGCGGGTGGCTGGCGGGCAGGCCATCGATCACCGTCGGCTCGACGAAATAGCCGTAAGCGAACTCGCCGTCGGTCAGCCGGCGTCCCCCCGTGAGAATCGTCGCGCCATCGGCCTTCGCCCTCGCGACAGCCGATTCGAACGTCCGAACCGCGTCCTCGTTGATCACCGCGCCGAGGTACACGTCGCGATTCAACGGGTTCCCGATCTTGATGCGCTTCGTCTTCTCGGTGAGCAGCCGAACGAACTGATCGCGCACGCTCTTGACGACGTAGACGCGCGAGCACGCCGAGCACTTCTGCCCCTGCGCGCCGAACGCGGATCGCATCACGCCGTCGCTCGCCTTGTCGAGATCGGCGGTCTTCATCACCAGCGCGGGGTTCTTGCCTCCCATCTCGATGATGAGGGGGCGCGGGATCGGCCGGACCGCGTTGTCGCGCAGCAGGCGCATCCCGACCTCCTTCGATCCCGTGAACACGATGCCGTCAACGCCGGCGTTGTCCACGAGCTCCTGTCCGGCCACGCTGCCGCTGCCGGTGATGAAGTTGAACACGCCGTCGGGGAGTCCCGCCTCGCGTGTCATCTCGTAGAGCTGGTACCCGAGGAGCGGCGTGGCCGACGCTGGCTTGAACACGACGGTGTTGCCCGCGGCCAGCGCGGCGCCAGCCGGTCCGGCCGCAAGCGCCAGCGGGAAGTTGAACGGCGAGATCACGGCCCACACGCCGTACGAGCGGAGCACGCTCGAGTTGTCCTCGCCGGGGCCGAGCGTCCCCAGCTTCATCTCGAAGCCGTGATGCTGCTCGATCTGATTGCAGTAGTACTCGATGAGATCCGCCGACTCCTCGACGTCGCCGACGCACTCGAGCCGGTTCTTGCCCGCCTCGTAGCCCATGAGCGCCGACAGCTCGTAACGGTGACGGCGGATCGCATCGGCGATCTTCTTGACGAGCGTGACGCGCTCGCGCCACGGCCGCGCACTCCACGCGGGGTATGCGCCGCGCGCCGCGGCGATCGCCTCGCCGACCTGCTCGCGGCTCGCGTTCTGAAACACGCCGAGCAGGATCCGCGTGTCGATCGGACTGCGATCCTCGGATTGAGCGGCCGACGTCGTCTCGCGGCCGCCGATGACGAGTGGATACGTCTGACCGAACGACGACTTGACCCGTTCGATCGCCGTGTCGAGCAATCGATGGAGATCGTCCATCCGCTCGGCGGTCATCGTCGCGTAGGTGATCTTGGCTTCGGTACGCTTCGCGTCGCTGTCCATGCCGAGACGATAACACGCTCTACAGCGAGAGATCCTTGCGAACCCGCCGCCGATCGCCCCCGCGAGTCGGCGCGCGAACGTCCGGCCGCGCGAACGCGACCAAGCCGCGTCGACGTCTGCGCGCGCGGCGGCGTTCGGCTACGCGAATGGTTCGTTGAGGAAGCGGATGAGCGGTGCGACGTGGCGGAAGACCGAGAGCAGCGTCGTGTAAAAGCGCGGGCTCGTGGCCGTCGCGGCGGGAAGCTCGCGCCCGGCGAGAAACTGGCGGTACTTCAAGTAGTTGGCGGCGGGGTGATCCTTGGCGAACCCGCGGGGCACGCGCTGCAACTGCTCGCCGTCGAGGGCGCCGACCGAGCGGCGGAACGCCGGCGATTCGACGATGGCGCGCAGGCGCCGGTGGTTCGACGCGATGTGCTCGCGAATCGCCTGAAGCTGGGACGTGTCGGGCGCGTACACCCCTCCGCCGATCCAGACCTCCTCGGGCGAGAGGTGGAAATAGAGACCCGCGCCTTCGTGCTTGGGCCGATTGCGCGGCGAGAAATGCGCGGCGACGTGCGTCTTGTACGGCGCCTTGTTCTCGGAGAAACGGACGTCGCGGTAGATGCGGTACATCGACGCCTTGGGGCTCGCGACCAGACCGGGCGCGAAGGAGGGAAGATCCTCCGCGAGCGCGTTGATGACGGCGATCATCGGCTGGCGGATCGCGCGCTCGTACTGGTCGCGGCGCGCGTTAAACCACTCGCGCCGGTTGTTGCGCTTGAGCGAGCGGAGGAACGTGAGCGATTCGTCGGGGAAGCGGGGCTTCATGCGAGGCGGCGGATCCGAAGGGCGTCTCGAGCCGGCCGGCCGCCTGTCGCGTGGCCGGACTCGAGACCCGATTCCAACAGCTATCGTGCGCCGGCCGGGGCGCCCTGCGCCTGCATTTGCGCGAAGCGCTCCTGCATCTGCCGCGTCAGATGCGGCACCAGTCCGAGCATGCGCTGGATCAGCATCAGCTGCCCGCGGTGGTGCATCTCGTGCTCCTTCGGCGACAACAACATCTCCAGCCGGGACTTGGTCGCCTTGTCGGCGCCGGGCGGCATCGTGACCTGCTCGGCGAGGAACGAGTCAGGCAGGCTCTCGAGATACGACGCGAACTTGTCGCCCTCGGTCTTGAGCAGCGTGAGGACTTCCGCCTTGGTGCGCGGCTTCGCCTCCTCGGCCATCATCTTCTGCATCAGCTCGCCGAAGGGCACGGTCTTCAGGTCCGTGATCTTGTTCGACTGAATGTGGAACTGAAACGTCGGTCCCAGCGCGATGTGGGCGAGCAACTGTCCGACGCTGCGGGTTTCAGGCGAGCCGCGGAAATCGAACTTGTTGTCGGGAATCTCTTCTGCGATCTTGATGGTGTTGTTGCGGACCGTTCGGAAAGCCTCCGCCAGCTCTTTGCCACCGTAGTGCGTCATGTGAATCTCCTTTGTTGATGATGAGGACACGCAGCGTCTCGCTGCTGATTGCTGCCGATCTGTGGTCGATCAGGAACGCTTAAAGTAACCGGACTCGCGCGCACGGCGCAATCCAAATGGCGCGCGCCGCGTCACAACTCAGCTGGACGCCGCGCGTCAGTACCAGCCGATCGGATCCTCGCTCAAATTGATGTACACCTGCTTGACGTTGAGATACTCCTCGACGCCCCACTTTCCGAGCTCGCGCCCGATGCCGCTCTGCTTGTAGCCGCCCCAGGGCGCCTCGACATAGGTGGGCTGCATGTGGTTCACCCAGACGATTCCCGCGCGCAGCGTCTTCACGACCCGCATCGCGCGAAAGATGTCGCGGGTCCACACGGCTGCCGCCAGTCCGTATTGCGTATCGTTGGCGATCGCGATCGCGTCTGCTTCGGTGTCGAACGGGATCACCGACGCCACCGGTCCGAAGATCTCCTCGCGCGCGATCCGCGCGGAGTTGTCGACGTCGTAGAAGATCGTCGGCTCGATGAAGTACCCGCGGCTCAAATTGGCGCCGGCCGGCACGCCGCCCCCGAGCGCCACCTTCGCTTCGCGCTTGCCGATTTCCTGATACGCACGCACGCGGTCGAACTGAGCGCGGCTGACGACGGGTCCCATCTTGGTCGCGCGATCGATGCCGGCTCCCAGCGTAATCCGCCGCGCCTTCTCGACCATCGCGTCGACCATCGCCTTGTAGATCGGCCGCTCGACGAGGATGCGGCTGCCCGCCGAGCACACCTCGCCCTGATTGAAGAACACGCCAAACAGCGCGCCATCGACGGCGCTCTCGAAGTCGGCATCGGCGAAGAAGATGTTGGGCGATTTGCCGCCGAGCTCGAGCGAAACCTTCTTCAACGTGTCGGCAGCGCCGCGCATGATGATCTTGCCGACCTCTGCGCTGCCGGTAAACGCGATCTTGTCGACGTCGGCGTGTCCTACGATCGCGGCACCCGCCGATTCGCCGAGTCCGGTGACGATGTTCACGACGCCGGCCGGAAGGCCGGCGTCCTCGAAGCTGGAGGCCAGCGCGAGCACGGACAGTGGCGTTTCTTCGGCCGGCTTCAGCACGGTCGTGCAGCCGGCGCAGATCGCCGGAGCCAGCTTCCACGCCGCCATCAGCAACGGGTAGTTCCACGGAACGATCTGCCCGCAGACGCCGATCGGCTCGCGCAGCGCGAGCGTCATCGCATTGTCGGGCACTGGAATCACGTCGCCGTGAATCTTCGTCGCCAGCCCGCCGTAGTACTCGAAACAGGTCGCGACGTCTTGCACGTCGAACTCGGCCTCGACGATCGGCTTGCCCGTGTTGCGCGTCTCGATCTCGGCGAGCTCGTCGGCGCGCTGGCGCACGACCTCGGCGAGCTTGAACAACACGCGCCCTCTGTCCTGCGCCGTCGCCTCGCGCCACGGGCCATCGTCGAACGCCGCGCGCGCCGCACGAACCGCGCGATCGACGTCGGCCGCGTTCCCGTCTGGCACGCGCGCGATCACGTCGGTGTTGGCGGGATCGAGGACGTCGATCGTGGACGTCGAGTGGGCGGCCGTAAAGCTCCCGTTGATGTACAAGGAAGGCGTGGATACGTCTCGGTTCGTCACGAAGATAGTCTAGTCGACGAGACGACACGCATCCCTCGAAGGCGCGCAACGCGGCTTCGCGCTGTGCGCCCCCAGCTCAGACGCGCGTCCCCTCGTGTCGAAACATCGCTGACGCTGCGGCGCGGACGTCTGCCGACACCAGCGGGAAGGTGGTGAGCACGTGCTCGAACTCGGGGACGCTCAGCTGATAGAGCTGCGCGGCGAGCACTTGGAGACGAACGTAGGACCGCTCGTCGAACCGCCTCGCGAGCAGGCGCGCGAGCGCGGCAATCTCGCGCCGGCGCGGCGATCCCCGCTCGAGGAACGGCACTGGCAGGCGCTCGAGCGTGGTGGTCGTGACGTGGGTCGTCACGCGCGATCGAACCAGGAAGTTCAACACGAAGCTGTTGAACAGACCGCACAGGAAGTGCTGATCGGCGAGCGGCAGCTTCGTGCGCAGACAGAACACGGTGTGCGTCGACACGCAGCCCGCCGGGAGAACGGCGGCTATCAACGTCAGCTTGTTCGTGGCGCTGGCGACGTCGCGATACGCAAGACGCGGGCGCAGATGACGGCCGTCGGGCAGGAGGCGTAGCGCCGTCGCCGGCGCGATGCTCGAAGACGACGATCCGACCATGACCGCGAACGGTTCCAGCAGCTTGCCCTCGACGATCGGCAGGCCCTTGCCCGCCGGTCCGAATAAGGGCCGATCCTCGGTCGCGTTGAGCTCGCGCCCGAACCGGGCGTTCCATCCTGCATCGCCGCCGAGCGACGGAAAGATCGTGGCGGCACGCTCCGCGATCTGCAGATCGAGCGGCGTTCGCCACAGAGGAATCGTGAGCGCCTCGCCTGTCAGTCGTCGTATCAGTGCTGGTGTCAGCGTCACCGTTCCCACCGGACGCTGCCGAGGCTCGTCGACCGAGACGAGGGCGGCGGGATCGTCGAGACCGAACCGACAGGCCATCGAGGTTGTCGGCTCGCCGGTCGAGGCGGTGAGGAGCAGGAAGCTTATGCCGCGATGGATGGGAAAGACGCCACGACGATTGTCGAGCCCGAGGATCTCGTCGACGGCGCATTGTCGAAACAGCCGCTGACGAAGCGACGCGGAGCCGACGTCGGTGGCGAGGCCCGAGGGGAGCACGAGGCCGATCCGGCCGCCCGGTCGAGCCAGCGCCATCGCCCGCTCGAGAAAGAGCTGATAGCGATTGGGGTGACCCGAGCTCGCGTCGTACGACCCAGATCCGCGCACGAATCGCAGGAATTGATCGGCGCGCGACCGCGCGTGGCTGCGCTCGTCGCGCGATCCGAGGTCGGCGCGGACGACGTCCCAGGGCGGGTTGCCGATGACGGCGTCGAACCCGCCATCGCTTCGTCGACGCCCCTCGGCGTCGAAGAACACCTCGGGACAGCGAAGCTCCCAGTGGAAGAAGCGACCTGCGCGAGCGGCGTCGGCGGCGGCGGTCAAGTACTGCTCGGCGACCCGCTTGGGCAACGCCGATCGTCCGTGCAAGACGACCTCTGCGAGCTCGTGAAAGGCGGCCGGGGGAATAGCGGCGGCGGGGTGGAGCCAGGAGGCGCACCACAAATCCGCGATGCGCGCCCATTTGGAGAGCACGCCGTGACGTTCGATCGAGCCGAGCAGCCGCTCCTTTGCGTGCACCTGATCGACCGTGTCGTTCGGCGTCGATTCGAGCGAGAAGCGCGCCGGCAGCACCTCGAGCATGACGCTGCGCACGTGTTCGGATTCGAAGAGCGGGAGCGGCTCGGGCGCCGCGCGAGTCTTCCCACCAGGCTTTCGGCCTAGCTGCGACAGCCAGGCGCCCACGAGCGAATCGCCGACGTGCAGCCGGTGGTCCAGGAAGCTGAGGGGCCGATCGGCCGAGAGGGTGGCGAGCCATAGCGACAACCGCGCGAGCTGCACGGCCATCGGGTTCAGATCGACGCCGTAGAGGCAACGTTCGACGACGATCCGCCGCATGTGCGCGCGATGTGGTTCATCGACGTCGCTCGGAAGACACGAGCCTTCGCGCACCAACGCCGCTTCGTACGCGCTCGCCAGATATCGGCAGGCGGCGACGAGAAACGCGCCGCTGCCCATCGCCGGGTCGACCACACGCAGCTCGAGGATGCGACGCGCCGGCGCATCGTGCACGAGCGGGCGCAACGTGCGAGCGACGAGATGGTCGGCCAGCGACTGCGGCGTGTAGAAGGAGCCGGTCGACTTTCGCGCGGTCGATCCGCGCACCATCGAGACAGTTGCCGTCGACCGTTGCGATTTCGCCGAGCCGCTGTGAAGCCCGGGTGCGGATCGATCTAGCGAAGGGCGGTAGTCGAGCAGGGTTTCGTAGACGGCGCCGAGCTGCTCGACGCCGAGATCCCGATACGCGATCCGCTCGCGCCCGTCGCCCCGCCGCGGGCGTGTCGTCAACGCGATGACCGCGCGCTGAGCGAGCCGATCGTTCAGATCCCGCCGTTCGGCAAGGGGCGCGTGCTGCGCGGCGAACAACCGTCCGTTGAACGGCGTGACGATGAGATCGCCGGCGTGGCATCCCGACCGCGCGAGCCGCGCGATCGCGCCGAGCGCGTCCCACAGCCCCTCCTCGCCACCGGGCCGTTCGGCCGCCCGCGCCAGCGCGCCAAGCGTGTAGCTCTCGCGGTAGATCGCGTGCCAGACGGGAACGAGCGCACGCGCCTCGGCGAACAGGAGGAACAGGAAACGGTAGACGATTGTCAGCGCCTGCTCGTACGCCTCGTCGATTGACGCGCGACGCGGCGTGCGCTCCAGAAGCGCGGTCAGCACGTGCGCCGACGCCGCGAGCACCCCGTCGCGCAGCGATCGGCACACGCCGGCCGCGTGTTGATCGGACGCCTCGACGAGCTGGTCCATCGATTCGGTCAGAACGCCGGCCCTGGCCACCGACCAGAGCACGCCGAGCGTCTGTCGGTCGTCGATGGCAGCGTCGAGGTCGAGCTCGACGTGCCGATGCGCGAGCGGCTGCCGAGCGTCGACGATGCGAAGGCGGATCCCGTTGAACATCAGCGCGTAGAACGTGCTGCGCCGCCACGCCTCCTTGATCGCCAGACGCCACGTCGAGTCGAACGGCTCCCCCCAGGCGACGACGACGAGCGCAGTGGCCCGCGCCTCTCGATGGAGGGTGGCCGCGAGCCCTCGGTCGATCGGATCGATCGACGAGACCTGCTGATAGCCGAGATGACGAAGAAGCGGCCGCGCGCCCGACTCGAACATCGATCGGAGGCTCGAGGCTGGGCCGAGTGACGCCGCGCGTCGGTGCCAGGCGACGAGAGCGCGCCGCAGCACGAGGGGACTCGCGGGGTTCTGCGCGCCGACGTGAGCTTCGAGGAACGCTTCGGACAGGAGGCTTCCCGTGACGCCCGTAATCATCGTGGGACGAGCAGGAGGATCAAGCGAGGCGCCAGCCAATGAATGGCGCCACTGCGCTCGATGGCCAGCCGATGCGCGGCGCCGTCCGCGTCCGCCCTCGCTTCCTCGGCGCGCGCCGCGACCTGCGTGTACTCGCGACGCCGATCGAACAGCCCTGGCTGGAACAGCTGACTCCGACCCGCGAGGCGGTCCGTCGTCGCCTGCGCCCGGCGCCGCCTCGCGTCGACGAGCGCCGCGTGATGTCGCGCCACGGCTTCCTGCCAGGGCGCGACGGCGCGTTCGATCTCATCGCGAAGAGCGTGCTCCCGCGCGTCCGCGCGAATGCCCTCGAACGCCGCGCGCCTATCTGAGGCGGACGCCAGGTGCATGTCGGCGACTTCGACGAGCATGGCGACGACGCCGCTCGCGATCGGCCGTCCGCATCCGTCTTCGGCGGTCACGCGGTAGAGGAGGAGGGCGCTGCCGGTCAACCGGCGTCGCGTCCGCCACCGATGGGCCACCGCGACCAGCGGTCCACCGCTCTCGGCCCGCGACAGCGCGTCGGCATCGTGGGCACGAACGAGGTGTCGCGCCGCCGCGTGCCGTACCGCCTCCGCGCGAGCGTCGGCCGCTAGAGCGTTGGTCGAGCCGATCGGCAAACGGGTCGACTCCTCGACCGTCTCATCGCTCTCGACGTTGCTGGCGCCCGACGCCACGAGACGCGCGAGTCGGTGTTCGACTTGTGTGCCCAGCGGATCGGGCGCGGCGATATCGGCCGCGGCCCGCGCCACGCGCGCCTTGAGCCGCTCGAACACGTCCACCTCGCGGGTGCCGCTGGCGATCAAGTGAAAGGCGTGAACGGTTCTCGGTTGACCGATCCGGTCGACCCGCCCGATGCGTTGTTCGAGCCGCATGGGATTCCACGGCAGCTCGAGATTGATCACCACGCGCGCGGTGTGATGCAGGTTCACGCCTTGGCCCGCGGCGTCGGTCGCCAGCAGTACGCGTTGGCGGCCTCGCGCGAAGGCGTCCAGCGCCTCGGCCCGCTCGTCGCGCGTCATCCCGCCGTGGAGCACGACGGTGGACTCGAGCCGGCGCGCGAGATGCTGAAGCGTGTCGCGATATTCAGTGAACACGATGGCCGGTTCGTCGAGGCGCCGCAGCAGCCGTGCGATCGCCGCGACCTTCGACTCGGATCGCGCGGCCGTTCGCGCCGCCCCGGCAAGACGTCCGAGCAGCCGCCGCTCTCGCTCGACGTCCTCGAGCGCAAGCTCCGCCGACCAACCCGGCGCGTCGTCCTCGGCGTCGAATGCGCCGGACCGAAGGTCGAGCGGCAGCGCGAGCTGCACGAGGGGAACGGCCGAGGGATCGCGTAGCGCATCGAGGCGTCTTGCCACGCTTCGCTCGAGTGAGTGGGCGCTCGAGAAGGCGCGTTTGTAGAGAACCGACAACGCCAGCGACGCGTCGCGCGCGCTCTCTCGCTGGACCGCCGCCGAGAACGCCGCCAGCTGATGATGCATGCGTCTCTCCGCGTCGCTCAACCGCACGTGAAGGCGATGAATGCGGCGCGTGGCGGCGAGCTTCACGTCGTGCCGCGTGCGTCTAAACGCAATCAGCGCGTCATCGGCCCGCGCGCCCAGGTTGCGCAGCGCATCGAAGCTGGTTCGATCGCCGCTGTGCGGCGTCGCGGTGGCAAGCACGAGGACCGAGGTGGATGCGGCGAGCACCGAGGCGGCTGCGTGCCGCGCGCTATCGCCCACGACGCCGTGCGCTTCGTCGATGACGACGACGTCCCAGCGACACGCCGCGACCGCTGGCAACACCTCGGCCCGCTTGACGTAGTCGATCGATGCAATCGCCAGCGGGACGGCCAGCCATGGGTTCATGCCGACCGGGAGCGAGGCCGTCACCGCGCGGACCGCGGCGACATCGACGATCGACGCTTGGAGACGAAATCGACGTGCGAGCTCGCCGGCCCATTGATCGCGGAGTCCCGCCGGCGTGAGCACCAGGACACGCCCCGCGATGCCTCGTGCGATCAGTTCCGCGACGATCAGTCCGGCCTGAATCGTTTTGCCAAGCCCCACATCGTCTGCCAGGAGAATGCGTGACGCCGCGCCCCGAACGACCGCGAGCGCCGGCTCGAGCTGGTGGGGGAGCAGCGCGATGTCCGCCTGCTGCGCGGTTCGCAGCGTGTGCGGCGTGAACGTTCCGGCGAACAGCGCTCGGCACGCGGCCTGCCACGCGCCCGCTTTCGCTTGGCGGGCGCGCGGTGCACGCTGAATCGGTTCAACGATGTCGAAGGGCGTGAGGAGGCGACGCTGGGTCGACGCGTTCGAAGGTCCCGCGCCGCCGAGCGCGACGACGTGACAGGCGTCGTGCGCCGTCGCGTCGAGCACGCGCCACGAGAGGCGCCGGGCGCGCACGAGGTCGCCGACATGCGCCGGTGGCAGGTTTCGCATCGGGCGATGCCCGGCCTCGTCGCATCGACTGCACCAGCGATGCGCCGCATCATTACGGCGTCGCCGTGTTTCAGCGATCGGAGATCCCGGGTGACACGCGGTGGAGCAATCGAAGTGCCGAGGAGGGCGCGCTCAGGCCAGGTTGGGCGGCGCGGGCGTCAGACGCGCGATCGTCGCGCCGAGATGCGCGGCCGGATCGTCCCAGAACTCGAGGACCTGTGGGTGCCGATCGAGCGCCGCGTGGACGATGCCGCGCTGGACGCCGCGGCCGCGGCCGTGCACGAGGCGAACTTCCGAGAAGCCGGCGGCCGCCGCGGCGGCGACATACTCTTCGACGACCGACGCGACGTCGGCCGGCGCGAAGGCGTGCAGGTCGATCTCGTGCTCGATCGGAACGCGGACTGGCTCCTCAGACATGCCCCGGCGGATACGACGCCATCACGGTCGTCTTCATGCCGCCACGCGCCGAGAAGTCGCCGACGACGGTCATGCGCCGCGGCTGGAGGAGCTCGACGAGGTCGTCGAGGATCTGGTTCGTCACGTGCTCGTAGAAGATGCCGCGGTTGCGGAACTCGATCATGTAGTACTTGAGCGATTTCAGCTCCACGCAGCGTTCGTTCGGCACATAGTTGATCCTGATCTCGCCGAAATCCGGCAGGCCCGTCTTCGGGCATACCGACGTGAACTCGGGGCAGCTAATGGCGATCTCGTAGTTCCGGTCGGGTCGCGGGTTTGGAAACGTCTCGAGCGTGGTGGTGGGCATGCGCAAAAAATTCTAGCACCCGGCTTTTTGGGGCGGCACGCGGTTGCACGGATGCTTGGGTGGGAGGCGGCCTTACTGCGCGAAAAATCGCCGATTCCTGGGCCTCTCGGTTTGACACTGGCGAGAAGGGCGCGCTAGCATACGACGGTTTTCCTGAGTAAAACCGTGATCGTCGCCGCGCGCGCGAGGGTCAAAGGTGAACATCCACGCGCGCGAACGAGGGGGAACACGATGGCTGACGCCCGAAGGATGGGCAAATCCGAACTCTTTTCGCACTTCGCCGAGCGCTTTGAAGTCAAGCGCACGCAGGCGCGGGAGTTCTTCGACGAGCTGACGCAGCTTTCCGAGAAGGAACTCAAGCGATCGGGAGAGTTCGTGCTGCCTGGAATGGTGAAGCTGGTCGTTCAGAAGCGGAAGGCGCGCATGGGTCGCAACCCGGCGACGGGCGAGGCGATCAAGATCCCGGCGAAGACGGTCGTCAAGGCGCGCATTGCCAAGCAGCTGAAAGACGCGGTTTTGCCGCGGAAGTAAACCGAAGCCGTTCGGCCTGGTCTCTCGCGAAGCGTCCGTTCCCCGCGCTCCCCTAGACCACTCTTACGTTACGGCCGAGAAGTGGCGCAGCGGCACATCTGGTGCCGCTGTGCTCCTCTCCGCGCCCTCCACGGCCGATTACGCGGCGTCTGCGCGGCCGGCGAGCAGCCGGCTGTACACAGTCGCCGGTACGAGCCTGGTCGTCTTCGCTTCGACGTTGGTCAGCGAGTCATCGTCGAGGATGATGCGATCGCCGGGACCCAGGACGATCTCGGCGCTGTAGCGCTTCGCTCCGCGCAACGTCCTCGACTCGAAGAATCGGACGTCGTAGTTTTGGTTGGCTGCGGCGACCGTGGCCGTCTTCACCAGCGTCCTGAACATCTCTCACCTCAATCGCGGGCCCGCCCCCGCGCCTCAGCTAGCGGCCGCCTCTGCCGTGCGGTCGTTCAAGGCCGGAAACCGCAGCGTGAACGCCGTCCCCCGGCCAACTTCGCTCTTCACCGTGATTGTCCCACCAAGCTGCTCCACGATGCGTTTGGAAACCGCCAGCCCGAGGCCGAGGCCCCGCCGCTTCGTGGTCACGAAATCGTCGAAAATCGCGGGCAACCGGTCGGCGGGAATCCCCGATCCGGTGTCTGCCACGATAATTTCTACATAGCCGTCGTCGCGCCGCGTGGTCAGCGTCACCCGGCCTCCGGCCTCGGTCGCCTGAATCGCGTTCGTGATCAGGTTACGGTACACGCGACCCAACGCGAATCGATCGCCATCGATGACGAGCGGTCCGGGCCCGTAATGCGCCTCGAGCGTGACGCCGGTCCGTTCGCCTTCGCCGCGCATGGCGTCGACGACTTCGGCCGCCGACGCATTGACCTCGAGCGGGAAGCGCTCGACCGGTTTCGGCCGGGCGACGTTGCGCAGATCGTCGAGGAAGCGCTTGAGCGTCGCCAGCTCGCGATCGACCGTGCGCCGGAACATCTCCCGCGTCTCCAGATCCGCGTCGTCCCGCAGCAGGAGTCGGGCGCTGTTGCCGATGTTCTGCACCGGATGCGAGAGATCGTGAACGAGGCCCGCGGCGACGCGTCCGAACATCGCCTGCCGTTCCTGGCGCTTGACGTTCTCCTGCAGCTCGACGAGCTTGTTCGCCATCGAATTGAAGGCATCGCCGAGATCCTCGAACTCGTCGCCCGTGTGGATGTCGACGCGCGTCTCGAGATCGCCGGCGGCAACCAGATGCGTGGCGCCCTTGAGCCGGAGAATCGGGTTGATGAACGAACGGCCGAAGAAGTATCCGACGAGCACCATCACGAGCAGCGCGACCGAGATCGCGAACCCGAGCTGGCGCTGCAGCTTGCTCCCCGTCGCATACGCCTCGATGGTCGGCTGCTCGACGATGACGGTCCAATCGAGGAGCGGGATGCGCGTCGCGACGCCGAGATTGCTGTGGCGGTCTTCGTCGAGGTACTCCTGGGCCACCGGCGCGCCGCCCGACTGCCCGCGAATCGCGGCCACGAGCGGGTGTGCGCTCATGTTGCGCATCTGCGCGACGAGCGCCTTTTTGTCGGCGTCGCCGTGCGCGATGAGGTTGCCATCGGGCGCGATCACCATTGCGAACCCGTGATCGCCGATGCGGATGCGATCGACCATCCGCCACATCTCTTCGAGGCTGAACTCGCCCACGAGCCATCCGGCGGGCATGTTCAGGCGCATCAGCGGGACGGCGAACGTGACCGTCGGCAAGAGCTCCTCGTCGACGCGGATCGGCGAGAGGTCGACGCCGTCGATCGCGAGGTGCGCTTCGGTGGGAACCGCGGCGTGCGGGCGGCCGATGCGGCTCGTCGCGACGAGGCGCCCGTTCTCATCGAACAGCGTGATCTCGCGGAACTCGCGGAACCGGAGGACATAGTTCTTCAGGATGCGGTCCTGCTGCCACGGCTCGAGTCCGGTGTTGTGCAGGTCGGCGCCCAGCGCCTTGATGATCTCGGCGTTGCCGGTCACGTAGCGCCGCATTTCTTCGGCTGCCCGCGTCGCCACGTTGAGGTTGCCGGCGATGATCGACGAGCGCGTGCCGCTCTGCAGCGACCAGAGCGAGATGAAGCCGTATGCGAGCAGCGGCAGGACCGCGGCGAGCGCGAGCAGCAGGGCGAAGCGGGACGAAATCCGTTTGATCTTCATCGGCGTCGCCTTGACGCCTAGTTCCGCGCCACGCGCCGCTCGTCGCCGGCGACACGCCAAGCGTGGAGCGTCTTCAGGACGTCGCCGCTCGGATCGGCGCCGACGTCGTACTTGCGGCTGACCACCAGCGCGCGGTGGCTCCAGGCGAGGAAGATCGCCGGAGGATCGTCGACGATGGCGCGCTGGAACGCCGCGACGCCCGCCTTGTACACGGCATCGTCTGGCGCATGACGCACGAGGTCGAGGCTCTCGTCGACGGCCGCGCTCGCGAACGCGCCGAAATTGAACGGGGCGCCGGAGTGCCACCAGCGATAGGTCCGCAGCAGGTTCGGCGCCAGCAGCGCCGGCAAGAGCACCGCGTCGAACTGGCCGGTGGTGAACCGCTGGTTGAAATCGGCGAGCGACGCGACCTCGGGAACCATCTCGACGCCGAATCCTTGGAGCTGTTGCTGGAGGATCAGCGCCAGGCGCTCGGGCACGGCGTCGGGGAACAGGCAGCGGAAGCGCAACGGCGGCAGCGCGCCCTTGCCGCCGGATCCGTGCGCCCGGCGTTCGCCAAGCAGCTGGCTGGCGACGGTCGGGTCGTACGCAAAGTGCGGGAGGCTCGGGTCGTACGCCCAGTGATTGGGCCAGACCGGGCCGGTCGCGGGCGTCGCGTGCCCGCCGAACGCGTCGGCGACCAGCTTGTCGCGATCGATCGCGGCGTTGAGCGCGCGACGAACCGCTTTGTCGCGCCACATGTCCTGGCGAACGTTCACGATCAGGACGAACGCGTAGTGCTGGGTGAACTCGAAGACGCGCCATGTGGACGCGGGACGCAGCAGGTCGAGCGCGTCCGGGTCGACGTCGTAGAGCACGTCGGCGCCGCCGCGCATCAGGTCGGCCCACGCCGCGCGCAAGTTCGCGTACGGCTTGATCGTGACGCGGCTGATCGAAGGGCTTCCGAGGTAATAGCGGGAGTGGGCGGTCAGATCGATCGTCTCGGGCGTCGAGGAGACGACCTGAAACGATCCGGTGCTCTTCAACGGGCTCTTCGCATCCTGAATCGTGGCTTCGAGTCCTTCGGGCACGAACGCCGAGGGCGCGCGCAGTTGCACCCGAATCTCGCGGTCGTTCTCGGCGGTGACCGACGCGACATCGGATCCCGCCGACGCGAGGAGCGCCGGGAGCTCGCGGCGCAGGATGTCGGCGATGCCCGCCGCGCGGACGGGGGTGCCGTCGTGAAAGACCGCGCCGGCGCGTAGTTGGATGAGCCAGCTGAGGCCGTCGGGGGAAACCGACCAACGTTCGGCCAGTTGAGGCTGAGGACGGCCCGAGCGGTCGATGCGCGCGAGCCCCTCGGTGGAGAGGATGCGCGCTTCGAGCTGCATGCCGTGCTGCGGATTCTGGTCGGCGGGCACGCCGAATCCGATCGTCACCGTGTTACCGCCCGTCTCGACCGCCGATCGCGTGTTGAGGGAACCGCAGCCGGCGGAGGCGCTCAAGAGCAGGACCGTCGCAGACGCGGCGGCGACCGCAGCGACAGCTGACCGACGCGTCAGCGCCGCCGCGGCCGCGGCAATCGAGAGTGATGTTAGTCGCCGACAACCCACGGGCAGACAGGCCCCGGCTTCGCGCTCGTCGTTGGCTTTCCGCTCTTCACAACTTTGATGGTCATTGTACTGTGACTCCTATGCGGCGCTGGCCGCTTCCTCGGCCAGTGCCAGAAGCGCCGATTCGAAACTCCGCTTGTGACACGTCGGCGTGTCGATGTCTCCAAGCTCAGTGTGCGACGCCGTCGAACATCCCCCGGCACACACAGGGATGAATGCGCACTCGCCACAGTTCTTCCACGCGCCCAGATGAGCGAACTTGTCGCGGGTCCGCTCGCGGAACAGGTCGCGCCGGCCGTCGATGTGGCCGGTCGACTGTCCCATCTCGCCCGTGAACCCGGGGCACGCGTACAACGACCCGTCGGGGCCGATGGTGTGGGAGTGATCTCGGTGGATCTGACACGGGCCCATGTGGACGCCGTCGATCGTGGGAAAACCAAAGCGCTTCGTCTCTTCGCGAAGGAACGACATCTTGTCCTCGGCGAAGCCGCACGAATCGCACGCCGACGCGCCGCCGGCTCCCGCTGCCGTCATGCACGTGCCGTTGAGCGGCTTGCCGCTCGCGTTGACCGGGATGAGCGGGAGGATCCCTTTCGGGGTCGGAGGGGGTGCGGGCGTCGCCGCGCGGACGATCGGCTTGAACGCCACGCGCGCGAGCTTGTCGGCGAAATCCTGCTGGCGGAGAAACTCGAGGAGCGCCGGGTAGCTGTCGACGGAGCTCTCGTCGAAGTTGCCGCCAACCACGATGCGCACGCGACCCGCGACGGCGCGCATGTTCTCGATGATTCGATCGAACGTGCCTTGGCCGCCGCGAAGCGGGCGCATCCGGTTGTGCACATCCTTGTCGCCGTCGAGCGTCACCTTCACATCGGTGAGGCCGAACGGGACGAGGCGGTCGACGACCTCGCGCGTCATCAGCAGGCCGTTCGTGATGACGTTCATCGTCTGCCGGATGCCGCGCTGGCTCGTTGCCTGCCAGGCGCGCTCGGCGAGCTCGTAGACGACCGGCAGGTTGAGGAGCGGCTCGCCACCGAAGAACGTCAGCCGGAAGCTGCGCGGGCGCACACGGTCGAGCTCGCGCTCGATCCACTGAATGACGCGACCCGCCGTCTCGAGCGACATCTTCTCGGCGTGCAGGTTGTAGTCGCCGTGATCGCCCTGAAAGCAGTAGTCGCACGCGAAGTTGCACTGCAGCGTCGTGAGCACGGTGACGTGCAGCTGCGAGGCGTCGTTCCGGATCTCGGCGAAATAGCCTTCGAGCGAGCGCCAGTCGGTCTGGCGGCTGTCGACGAGGAATCCGTTCTCCTCGAGGAGCGCCAGCGCGCCGCGCTCTTCGTCGCTCACCGTGTCGAGGTCGCCGTTCGTGGCGCGATCGAGGAGTGCCGCGACGTCCGTCGACACGACGAGCTGCGCGTCGGTCAGCGTGTTCATCAGGAACACTTCGTCGCGCGCCTCGAGAGGCACACGGAGATTGAACATAGAAGGCTGCATAACGCCTCGGGTAGCGCCCGGCGCGCCGATCGCGGGGGGCTGGAATCTCGGGAACAGTTATTGGTACGGGTTCGGTGAACGGACGAACGTCAGGGCTGCAACGCGTATTCCAGACGCGCGCAGTGCGATCGATCGCGGACTTTGTTGGCGAAATGCGCGATCGCGCAAACAGGTCGCGCGTCGACGCGAGATGGCGCGGACAAGGGACTGCCGCGACGCGATCGATCGCGCCTCCGCTTTCCAGCACAGTGGGATCCGAAGCTTGGAATTCACGTGACTTGAAGTCGCG
>JADMIO011624576.1_pt1 | contig 70229 bp, 42 predicted proteins | sample 8958161 | NCBI WGS metagenome assembly JADMIO01 (sample SAMN16585339, study PRJNA669376) | soil metagenome | isolation source: Crop rotation soil | place: USA: Cullars Rotation, Alabama | collected 2011 | reverse complement strand
CGCGACAACTTGTCCACGTGGAATTCTAAGCTTAGGATCCCAATGTGCTGGAAAGTAAGTGTTCCTGATTTTGAAACGATACCAATGCGTCCTTTCTTAAAAATAAAGCCGGGCATGATACCCACCTTGCATTCATCGGCTGTGATAACGCCTGGGCAGTTTGGCCCGATAAGCCTTGTGTTGCTGCCTCTCAGGAAATTTTTCACTTTTACCATGTCCTGTACGGGAATGCCTTCCGTAATGCATACGACCAGGCCAATTCCGGCTTCAGCTGCTTCCAGGATAGCATCGCCTGCAAAAGCGGGTGGAACAAATATAATACTTGTATCTGCCTTTGTAGCTTTTACTGCGTCTGCAACGGTATTAAAAACAGGTCTGTCCAGGTGACTGCTGCCGCCTTTGCCCGGCGTAACACCGCCTACTACCTGCGTACCATATTCAATCATTTGTGTTGCGTGAAATGTGCCTTCTGTACCGGTGAATCCCTGTACAATGATCTTTGAGTTTTTGTTTACTAATACAGACATATAAGAATAATGAGCGTTATCAATTTTGCGCAAAGATAGGGGAGATGAGGTATTGAAAATCGAATATTGTACGTTGAACATTGAAATTTTTAGGTGGGACTTAAAACACTGAAAAGAAGTAGAAATATTCAATGTTCAACGTAAAATGTTCAATGATCCGGGCATTATTTACGAATATCTCCATTGGCATCGATCTGCCCTTTTGCCTCCAGCATGCGCATATTTTTTGCATCCTGTAAAAATTCTGATGCGAAGATGAATTCATTCAATCCTTTGTTGTCGGAGAAGATAATGTCTTTGCTGTTACCGGTCCATTCTTTTCTTCCCTCTTTCATGTAGAGGATATTATCACCGATTTCCATCACACTGTTCATGTCATGTGTATTGATCACGGTGGTCATGTTGAATTCTTTTGTGATCTCGGCAATGAGTTTATCAATGAGCATGGATGTTTGTGGATCTAACCCTGAATTGGGTTCATCACAAAATAAATATTTTGGATTTAATACAATTGCTCTAGCGATACCAACTCTTTTTTTCATACCACCACTTATCTCAGATGGAAATTTTTTATTGCTGCCAACAAGGTTTACCCTTTCCAATACTTCGTTCACTCTTTTTACCTTGGTTGCATGGGAATCTTTGGTAAACATGTCCAGCGGAAACTTAATGTTGTTTTGAACCGACATACTGTCAAACAATGCTGATCCCTGGAAAAGCATTCCAATTTGCTGGCGCAATAATTTGCGTTCCTCTTCCGTCATGTCTGTAAAACTTCTGCCATCGTAAATGATCTCGCCTTCATCCGGTTCAAACAATCCTACCAGGCATTTTTGTAAAACTGTTTTGCCACTTCCGCTTGTACCGATGATGAGGTTGGTCTTACCTGTCTCCATTACATGACTAACGCCATCCAGTACTACTTTTTCTCCAAAGCTTTTTTTTATGTTGTTGAATTCGATCATTGACGGGGCTTATTTTATGTCGGAGTTTTTTTTTAAAATTAAAAATTAAGAATTAAAAATGAGTGCAGCCAGGATTAAAATATTATAATAGAATTGCAGCGAGTGCGTAATCTGCCAGTAGGATCATCACGCAACTTACAACAACGGATTTTGTACTGCTTCTTCCAATTTCAAGTGAACCACCCTTTACATAATATCCATAGTATGCAGAGATGGTACTTATAATAAATGCAAATGTGTAGGCCTTTATCAAAGCAAAGACCACATTATAAGGAAGAAAATTTTCCATCAGGCCACGGTCATAATCATCAACAGATAAAATACCTGCGGCAGATCCTGCTAACCGTCCGCCGTAGATGCCTAAACCCATTGCCAAAACAACGAGCATGGGAATGGTTACAAGAGAGGCAACTATTTTTGGCATTACGAGGTAGGTCTTTGTATTGATACCCATGATCTCAAGCGCATCAATTTGTTCGCTCACCCTCATATTTCCCAATTCACTGGCGATCTTACTTCCGATCACACCTGCCAATACAATACAAACAAGTGTTGGTGCAAATTCAAGTATAACCGTATCACGTACGATCTGTGCGATAGCGCTCTTCGAGATCAATGGGCTTACAAGCTGGTAAGAGGTTTGAACGGTACTAACAGCACCCATAAAAACAGAGATCAAAGTAACGATCCCAAGAGAACCCACACCGATCTCTGAGCATTGGTGCATAAATTCCTTCCAATACAATTTGGCATTTTCAGGCTTGCTGAACATGCCCTTCAACATCAAGATATATTTTCCGAAATGTTCTAAAAAATTCATTCAGTTATTGTTTAAACAGGGCTTTCTAAAGATCAATTATACGTGACCGGTTACAGGTTCATTTATTGTGCCATTGTTTTTTTGCGGGCGTTTCCACCACCTGCTCCGCTTTATATCTTCCTGTGTATTTGTTTTGGTTTTAGATTGTGCGTCAACAACTGCTATCACAACCATATTAAAGATAGAACGAATGGAGCTTCCCAATTGCAGAACGTGTACTGGTTTTTTTAAACCGAGCAGGATGGGGCCGATACTATCGGCGCCGCCTACTTCCTGTAACAGGTTATAAGCAATGTTACCAGCTGCAAGATTTGGGAAGATAAGGGTATTTACTTCCCCGTTTACCAACTCAGTGAATGGATAATTATCTTTCAGGATCTCTTTATTAAAAGCAAGTATGCCCTGTATTTCGCCATCGCAGATCAGGGTCTTGTCTTTTTGTTTTATAATTTCCCGGGCTCTTCTCACGAGATTTGCTTCGGGAGAATCGCTGCTGCCAAAATTCGAGTAAGAAAGCATGGCAACCTTTGGTACGATATTAAATTGTTTTACTTCTTTGGCTACCAGCAATGTTATTTCAGCCAGTTCTTCAGCGGTAGGATTAAAGTTTACTGTCGTATCTGCAAGGAACAGTGGCCCTCTCTTGGTAAACAGCAAATACATCCCGGCAATTTTCTTAACGCCTTCTTCTGTACCAATGATCTGTATGGCGGGCCTTATTGTATCAGGATAATTCCTGCTCAACCCGCTGATCATACAATCTGCTTCACCCGTCTCCACCATCATGCAACCGAAATGATTGCGGTCCTTCATGAGTTTATAAGCTTCATACCTGTTGATACCTTTTCGCTGTCTTTTAGCAAAGAACAATTCTCCAAATTGCTTTCTCATCTCTTCCATTTCATCATCTTTTGGATTAATGATCGGTATTCCTTCCAGGTCGAGTGAATTTGCAATAGCGATCTTTTTTATCCTGGCTTCATTGCCTAACAGGATCGGGTAGCCTATTTTTTCTTCCAAAACCAGCATGGCTGTTTTGAGTATCTTTAAATTTTCTGCGTCAGCAAAGACCACCCGTTTCGGATCCTTTCTTGCTTTTGCACCGATAACACGGCTAAGCTGGTTATCGAGCCCCAGCCTTTTATTAAGTTCTATTACATAAGCATCCCAGTCTTTGATCGGTATACGGGCAACACCACTTTCCATGGCGGCTTTTGCTACGGCAGGTGCAACAGTTGACAGCAAACGCGGGTCCACCGGTTTTGGAATGATATAATTGGGGCCAAATGCAATTGTTTTTTCATTGTATGCCAGGTTCACAATATCCGGCACCGGTGATTTTGCAAGATTTGCCAATGCATGTACAGCTGCCAGTTTCATGGCTTCATTGATCTGCAATGCTCTTACATCAAGTGCCCCGCGGAAAATATATGGGAAGCCAAGTACATTGTTTACCTGGTTTGGAAAATCACTGCGGCCGGTTGCCATGATGAGATCCTTACGGGAAGCAATAGCCGCATCATAAGTTATTTCCGGATCTGGATTTGCCATCGCAAAAACGATCGGGTGCCTTGCCATTGATTTGATCATGAGCGGCGTCACTACATTGCCCACGCTCAATCCTACAAAAACATCAGCATCTTTCATTGCTTTCGTAAGATCCCAGTCCTTGTATTTTGCATCAACACAAAATTTATGTTTCAGTTCTTCTACATCAGGACGGCCTTTGTATAAAATACCATCCTTATCAAACACCATAAAGTTGGTGGCTTTTGCACCCAACGACTCATATAATTTTATACATGCCATGGCAGCAGCGCCAGCGCCATTGACCACAAATTTTACGCGATCAATTTTTTTCTTCTGGATCTCGAGTGCATTCAATAATGCAGCAGACGAAATGATGGCAGTACCATGCTGATCGTCGTGCATTACAGGAATATTACATTGCCTCTTTAACTCCTGTTCAATATAAAAACATTCCGGTGCTTTTATGTCTTCCAGGTTGATGCCGCCGAAAGTTGGCTCCAGTGCTTTTACGATCTGAACAAATTTTTCCGGATCTGTTTCATTCACTTCAATATCGAATACATCAATATCAGCAAATATTTTAAAAAGTACGCCCTTCCCTTCCATAACCGGCTTGCTTGCAGCGGGCCCGATATTGCCCAGGCCAAGTACAGCAGTTCCATTACTGATCACAGCAACAAGGTTTCCTTTTGCAGTATACTTAAATACATCATCGGGGTTTGCAGCAATTTCTTTGCAGGGTTCAGCTACTCCGGGTGAATAAGCTAATGATAGGTCACGCTGGGTCTTAGCTTCCTTTGTAGGAACAACTTCTATTTTTCCCGGCCTTCCTTTGGAGTGATATTCTAACGCTTCCTGTTTACGAAGTTCTTTTGCCATAATAATGGTTTGTCAATTCCAATAATGCAGGCTCACTTTTCCGCAACAATATTACTGGCATTGATAGTGCAATTTACGAATTTAGGGACAGTAAGTAGCTGTTCTTATTTTTATTAACATGGGAATGAAAAATGTTTGGTATTGCTCAACAACGCCAAACACTAACACCAAACTGAAATATTTCCGGTGCAGCTTTAAAATAATTTTATGATAGGATTTCCTTCTCAGCTTTTGCTTTGAAAGACCATGTGATCGTGAATTCAGCTACAATAGCACCATCTTTATCTCTACCGACAGACCTTGCGGCAAAGCTTGTTCCCTTACCCGATGCCATTGCTTCATTGATCGTTTGTTTCAGCATGGGGCCATCTTCGCAGGTGAAAGTGGTAATACCGGTTGCTTTTTTCATGTAAACGGCTTCGGTCTTTATGACCAACATGCTTATCGAAGGTTTTTGCTCATAGGTAAATGCCATGGCCAAAACACCCGTGCTCATTTCTGCTGCCATACTTAAGCAGGCGAAATAAGTACTCTTAAACGGATTTGTTGAAAACCATTTGTAGGGAACTGTTACAACGGCTTTGCTTTCATCCGCATAACGGATCTTTACACCACTAAAAAATGCGCTTGGTAATTTTGAAAGTAAAAAGAGCCTGAATTTTAAAGGGTTTTGTACGATCTCTAAAAATTTGACAGCAGAAGAACCCATATATAAATTTGAATTATGTACCCGGTTTAAAGAAGTTATTGAATCCGAAATTTTTAATTTAACCGCAGAGAACATGAATGCTGGGTTTTCGCAGAGGGTCTCCGCGGAAACTCCTTTAGCTCTTTTATCTGCGGTGAATAATACTTGTATTGATTGAAAGCTTAATTATTATTTCGTAAAATTCTTCGGATCCAATGCAGCCGGGCTCCACATTTCCAGGAACTCTAATACCTTTTTTTGATCATAGCTTTTTTTGCCGTCTTCAAGGTATGCACTGTTCTGGGTATTTATTCTTTCACCATTTTCATTTAGAATAATAAACACGGGATATCCAAACCTTTGTGGATAGCCGTATTTGGCAAATGTTTTTTCATTTTTATTCTCTTTGCTATAATTCAGGTGATACCATATAAAACCTGCATTCATGGCAGAATCAAGTTGTGGATCAGCTTTGGCAAATCTTGCAAACTCAATGCACCAGCTGCACCAATTGCCACCGCCTTGTAACAAAACGTATTTATGTTCTGCCTTTGCTTTTTTCACAGCAGCTGCAATATCTTTTTCTGCATCAGCAGTTGGATCATATAATTTTTTTTCCTGTGCGAATGATATTGCACAAACTAAGATCATTGTTAATACAAGTGAAGTCTTTTTCATATGTTTTTATTGATGTTGCAAGCTACGAAAAAGAGTTGTGAGTTTTGGGTTGTGAATTCTGAGTGGAAACCCTGTCGGCGGTTGCAAACCCAGACAGCGGTTTTAAAGACGATAAAACATCCGATAACAGTTTAAATACAAAACCGCCGACAGGGTTTACAACCGCTGTCGGGGTTATTTCTCCTTGTCAATAATTTCAAAACTGCGTGATATTGAATTACCCTGCTCATCTGTAAGTGTAATGATATGTTTACCCGGTGCAGGACTAATGGCAATTTGATGCGTGATCGTTGTTGCAATAATAAAACCATCATCCAGTGACCAGAAGATCTTTACATTGCGGTTTCGATGGGCAGCTGAAAAAACGGTCTTCCCTTTTTCGCCATTAATTTCTATGGGTACATAAATTTTTGCATCTGTTTGCGGGTAGATCAGCTCCATCTGTTTTGTATTTTCCGCTACGAAGCAACCTGTTTTGAAAGATGGCAATGTTTTATAATCATGATTGCGCTGTTTATAATAATATTCCATTGATGGGGGTAGTATGAACCAGCTTTTATGTAACATGTTGGAAGGTTGCTCACAATTTTCATTTACCTGGAAATTACCTGTTGCATCCAATTGTATGATCTTATGATAAGGACAAAGCGCAGACTTAATTGCATTAGCCGGCATGAACAAAGTATCAACATCCGCACAATCGATATTTGCCCTGAACCCGCTTTGCCTGCATACAGGAATATAACTGTAGTTGTAAACAGGTTTCTGGAACCACTTAACGTTGGGCAGTAGCCGAAAAATATCAAACATCACAGGTGCGGCAGTATTTACACCGATCAGTCCCGGCCTGCCCTCACCATCTGTATTACCCACCCACACAGCAACCACATTTTTTGGCGTTACACCAATGGCCCAGCCATCCCTGAAACCAAAGCTGGTGCCTGTCTTCCATGCTATTTTTTGTGAAGAAGTAAATTGTTGCCACAATCCCTCTTCACCTGGCCGCATCACTTCCTGCATGGCCTGGAAAGTAAAGTATATGGATGTTGGGTCTATCGCACTTGTATTTTGAAGAGGTCGTTTTGTTTTTTGATCATTATAATATTTTGCTGAATGAAAATCACCGGGATCCTGTATGCCTTTGTTTTTTGACTGATGATTGAGTGATCTTGCAAATGAAGCATACACAGCAGCAATATCCCACATGCTCACTTCGCAGCCCCCGAGTATCAAACTCAATCCATAGAAATCGGCAGGCCTGTTTAAAGTTGTTATACCGCATTGTTGTAACACTTCATAAAAACGCTGGTATTTATATTGTTGCAATAAACGTACAGCGGGAATGTTTAAGCTTCTTGATAAAGCCTTTTTTGCAGGGACAGCACCATCAAAACCAAGATCGAAATTTTGTGGCGTGTAACCACCAATTTCTGTAGGTATATCGGGCACGAGTGCATTCGGTAATATGGATCCATCGCTCAGCATGGCCGCGTATAAGATTGGTTTAAGCGTACTGCCCGGGCTCCTGCGTGAAGCAATAACATCTACATCACTTTCCAGTTCTTTTTTTTCCGGCTGATAAATATTCCCGACATAGGCAAGTGTGTTTCCTGTTTCAACATCCAATACCAATGCACAAATATTATTGATGCCATTTCCTTTTAATGATTGCTGTTGCAGTTGTAAAATTCTTGCAACCGATCTTTGTAAATTTCCATCAAGTGTTGTTTTTATTTTTGTCGGCCCCGACTTGCTGTATTCTTTTTTATAACGTTCCATCAAATGTGGAGCATCCTGTGGGAGTGCCAATGGTTTTAATGGTAAAGGTTCCAACTTAGCAAGTTCACAACTTTGAGCAGAGATCTTTCCTGCAAGAAGAAGTTTTTCTAACAATAAATTTCGTTTTGCTAAAAGTGTTTCCCTGTTCTTCCCGGGATGAACCAATGAAGGCGCATTTGGCAACACGGCGAGTGTAGCCATTTCACCCCAGCTTAATTTGTTTGCGCTTCTTCCAAAATAACGCCAGGCTGCGGCATCAAGTCCTACTACGTTACTACCGAAAGGTGCATTGGCCGCATACAGCGCAATAATTTCTTTTTTTGAATAAGACATTTCCAGCCTGAGTGCAAGCGTGGTCTCTTTTAATTTATTCCAGATGTTCCGTTCCCTATTCTTACAGGCAAGCCTTGCTACCTGCATGGTGATCGTACTGGCCCCTTGTGTAGTGTGTTTGTGACGGACATTGGCAATTGCTGATCTTGTTATGGCAATGATGTCAATACCGGGATGGTAAAAAAATCGCTTATCCTCGAACGTGGTGATACAATCAGTAAATTTTTGCGGAACATTTTTGTTGTATGGAAAGCGCCATTGCCCATCTGATGCAATAGAAGCATTCAAAAGATTTCCATCGGCATCTTCAACAACAAAGCTTGTAGGATCTTTAAACAACCTGTTAGGAAGCATCAACCAGAATAATAAAAAAACAAGCAATGCCAATGCAAATAAAATTTTGGTTCTATTTGAATAGTTAGCAAAGCTTGTTTTGATATATAGAAAAAAATGCTTCAAGAAAACGATTTGAAGATTTGGAGATTTGAAGATTTGAAGATTGGTTCAAGTCGCTATTGACCTTCATTACCAAATCTTCAAATCTTCAAATTTTCAAATCAATTAATTTCCTACAACCTCGATCCATCTTCCCGCCGTAGAAGCTGTAATTGTATTGTCATACATCGCCTGTGACATTGTAGGAGGTAAATAATACCGTCCGGGGTATGTGGCATTCAACTGCACATAATAAGTAAGGGTCTCATTTTCCCTGATATTGAAAAATGTATAAACCCTGTCATCCCTTATATCCTGGTAACTCATCCACGATGATTTAAATCCGCTTGCGCCATCGCCTTCAGTTTCCGACATCCTTGCATTTAAAATTTCCCAGCCGGAAGCAAAGATCTGCGACAATGCCATTTCTGTGTATGTACCACGTTTGCCCGTATTCTTAATTGTTACTTTAGCAATAAAATCAGAGCCCTGTGATAATTTAGAAATATCAATGGGTTTTCCGTCCTGTGAAATATAATCAACGTACATAGCCAACAGCGCTGTATTGTTTACAGGCTTGCTGCTATCACCTGTAAGTGGTTGTCCACGAGTTATGAGTTTTAGATAAAGCGTGTTGTTGCCATTATTGCTGATCACAACAGGTGTGCTTCCATTCTTAAATGCAACGGGTATTTGTTTTAGATATGCTTTAGAATTCAGATCTGTTTTTGTACCGGCGATATTTGCAGATGCTATGATCTTTGAGCCCGATTCGTTCTTTCCGCAATATTTGGCGATAGCGATCAATGAATAAGCTGTTGTTTGTGTACTGTACCAGTAATCTTCTGATAACCTTGAGGCAACGGTTGCTAAAAGCTGCGAAGCTTTATCACGTTTATCCATGATGGTTAGCGTTTCCAACACCATTGCCTGGTCCCTTAATTGAGACCCGAAAGTGAAACCTGCTGCAGGACGTTGAGGGAAATCAATCGGGAGCCCGCTTATAAGATCAAGCGCTGTATTGTTTTGTCCTGCTAGTTTGTATGCAGCAGCCAGTCGCCATTTTGCTTCGGCAGATAAGTACTTGAATTCCTTCAACCTGTTCATAGCGCCTAATTCAGCAGACTTGGCCAATGCAAGTGTGTATAAGCGATAAGCCTGGGCTAAGTCGCCACCATAAAAATTTGTGGTGGAAGGAACCCAGTTATTTGCTTTTCCTTTTTGATAAACTTTCCATTGCTGGATCATGTAATCACTTACATAATAACCATTGTTCATCGCTTCCAGTAAAAAATGTCCTGCATAACTTGAACCCCAGTCATCACTTTCTGTACCACCTGGCCAATAACTAAATCCACCATCGGTTCTTTGAAATTGCTGTAACCTGCTTATTCCGGCTTTTACATTTCTATCAACCTGTGCTTTTTGATAATCGCTTAGTTCTGTAAGTTGGTTCAATACCAATTGCGGAAATACAGCAGAGGTGGTTTGCTCAATACATCCATAAGGATACTCGATCAAATAATGCAGTCTTTTTTCAAGGTTCATGGAAGGGATGGAGGATACCTCGATAACAGATGTACTCAAAGCAGGTATCCCTATTGGTGAGGCTGTTGTGTTCCATGACTGACCTGCTGTTAACGTTATTTGTTGCACATTACTGATCACCGGGTTTGGATTCCTTACATCGATCTCAACTTCATCAGTTGCTTTCTCCGAACCTGAAGCTACTGTTACTTTTACTTTACCGATGCCAACAGCGTTTTTAATTTTCACATCAAAATAAGCAAGCTGTTCGCCAACTGTATTGAAACTGATCGTTTGAGTTGGGCTTCCAACTACTTCAAAGAAATTGTTGGATTGCAAATTCACATTTACGTTCTTAATATTATTTTCCATTGCGAAAACCGTAACAGGAAGTTTTATGATCTCTCCCGGTGACAATACCCTTGGCAATGTTGTGAGCACCATCAATGGCTTCTTTACTGCAACAGCTTTGTCTGTAAAACCATAGCTTCCTTTGTGTGCTGCAACAACCATTGCTCTTACCGAACCTATGTATGCAGGTAGTGTAAAAGTTTGTGTTTGCTTTTGGCCGCTCTTTAAAGTGAATGGCCCAAGGTATTTCACAACAGGTTTAAACCTGTTGGCCGTTTTTTGTTTTGCAGGACCAGCGTCAGCATCGCCACCGATCGTGAGTATTCTTTCAAGATCACCGCCCCAGGCGCCAATTACATAGTCAAACATGTCGAAGCTTTTTACACCGAGTGCTTCTCTTGCATAAAATGCCGCATGCGGATCGGGCGTTTTGAATCTTGTAAGATCAAGCAATCCTTCATCAACAACTGCAACACAATAGGTCATTTCTTTTCCCTGTTCTTCACTAACTGTAAAAGAAACCTGTTGCTCAGGCCTTATGGTAGTTGGTATAGAAAGAACAGGTTTTAATATTGTATTCTTATCCTCGATGAACAATGGAATAGAACCATACATTCTTATTGGCAGGTCATTGATCGTTTGTGCATGTGGCTGCAAAAGACTTACAGTGGCATAAATATTCGGAGCCATGCCAGGTTCGGCTTTGAATTTTACCATGGTTTGGCCTTGTGCTGTTTCCTGCCAGAATGATCTTACAACATGACTACCACTTTCAAGACTGACAAGCATGCGTCCGCCTTTTGAACTCGGAATTGAAAGACTTATCTCTTCTCCTACATTGTATTTTTCTTTGTTGCTTGTAAAAGAAAGCATGGATGCAGCTGACTGGTCATCATTTCCTGAACGGCTTTGCCAACCTGGTTCATCAATATAAAAAACGTCACCGGTTGTATGTCCGCTCTTGAGGTCTTTTACCAGTATAAGGTAACGTCCCCATTCGGTATTGCCTGTGCTGAATGTCCATTGCGCCTTTCCGTTAGTTAAGGAAACATTTTCTTTCTTTATTAATTTATTGTATTGATCCTGTGTGAAATTGCTTAAGTTGTCACGCCCTTCATCCCACCACCAACGCCATTGTATGCGGTAGAACTGTACTTCTACTTCATTGGCACTTGTGACTAAATTACCCTTGTTGTCTACATCTACTATTTGTATCGTGTGCTGTTTTCCCGTCAACAAATAATTGAAAGGTTTTTCTCCTTCCGGCATTTTTATGCCTGCATAACTTTGAAAAGGACTGTATGGTACTGACATGTTATCAATACTAAAACTTCCGCCGGGTTCAAAAACTTTTACCAACAGGTTGGCAGTAAGAATACCCGGTGCATTCTCACCAATTTCAAAATCAGGTTTTACGGTAGCATTACCTTGTTCATCAAGCGTACCATCAAAAACTGTTTTTGATTGTGTAGTATATTTTGCAGTAGGATTGTCAAACTCGTACCCATCAAATTTCTTGAAAACCGTTTTTCTTGAACTTACAGATGCATCGATCTTCGCTTTCAGGTTTTTACCAGGGCTGCCAAATAGCCAGGCGGCTTTCAGGTTTCCTGTATTGGTACTGTTCATACCGAGTATGGCATCTTTACCAAAGTCGAGGTTAATTTTTAAGCGGTTAGGCATCACCGTTTCCACCTTTATTCTTTTGTCGAATATAGCGCCGCCTACTTTAACTTTCGCTACCCAGTTACCTGTTGGTGCAGAAGCATCTGTTGCCGTTTTAAATACATAAAAACCATCACTGGCACTGCTTTGTACGGCATGGCGGTATAACTGGCCCTGTGGTGTCATCAAACTAAACTCAACGGGATGATCAGGAGGAAGATTACCTGTTTTGTCTTCAATGATACAATTGATATACATGCTGTCTCCCGGTCTCCACACACCACGTTCACCGAAAATAAATCCTTTGATACCATTCACGATCTCTTCACCACTTACATCAAAGCGGCTTAAAGAAAGAGAACTCCCATCATCTAATTTTAAATAACCACGTTCATTTCCTTTTTTTGCGATCAGCAAATAAGGTTTGCGTTTTACTTCAAGGGTTGCAAATCCATCGCTGCCACTGGTACCTTTACAGATGATCTGTTGCTGGTAATCCATTACAACCAATTCAATACCGCTTAGTGGTTCTGTAGTAAGAATGCTTGTTAGTGCAACGATGAGGTTGTTGCTATTTCCTTTCTTCGCAGTGATACCGATATTACTTGCTAGAATGTTTCTTGTTGCCCACTTGTCTTTGTTATAATAAGATTTGCTAGCCGGATCATTCCTGCGTTCCCAGTTATATCCATACGGATAATAATTGTCGTAGCGGTTCCAGAAATCATCATCATCGTCTTTTGCGTACTGTGAATACGAATCATATTCATCACTGTAACTATCTTCTCCTTCTTCATCATCGTCATCATGTTTCGTAGTATCAGCACTCGCTTTAGTGTATAATGAATATTGTGGTCTAAAGCCAATGGTTATACGATAAATAGCACCAGGTTCTGTTTTTAAAAATTTATCTATATCCAGTGTAAAACGTTGTTTTTTGTGCAGGTCAAGTGTTTTATCATTGTCCAGCCTCAATGTTTTTTGGACAACGGGTTTACCTACGCGACGCAATTCATTGTCACCACCAAGATCATTCTGCTGTAAGAATTGAGGAACATTGTTCTCATAAATTTTAATGATACTAATATCTACTGCATTTAAATTGATCGATTCAAATGGCAACACTAATTTTCCAGAGGTAGGCAATATGTTTCCTTTACCATGAATTTTTACAGATGGCAACCTGTTCTCAAAAACAATGTTTGATGTAAATGAACTTAAAAGGCTGGATCCCCATATGTTTTTGATACCGGCATTTACACTTACTGTATAATTTCCATCAAGGTTCCCGCTTACAAATACTTTTACTTCACTGCCAATGATGGTATAAGAAATATCTGATTGATTGCTTACGCTGATGAGTCCGGTAAGATCCTGACCAATAGCGATCGGGTCACTGAATTGCACAGACGCAAATTGCTGTACATCGTTTACGGGCATTACGGTTAATACTTTAAAGTCACCAATTGCAGGCACAGCGATCGTTTCAGCGCCTGAGCTTTGTATCTTTAATGGGCTTCCATTCCATTTCAATGTTAATTCAGATGCATTCTCTGCACGGCTGATATCATTGATGGTAAAGTTGTGTGTCCTGTTTGCATCACTGTGCTGCCATATGATTTTGTTATTATTATTGTATTGAGATGCAGTTAATAATTTTTCAACTACTGCAGCATCTTCAGCATCAGCAGTAACCAGTTCGCCATTTAAAAACATTTTATTTTTTTCACCACTGCAGCGCAAACCTGATTGTGTTACTTTAAATGCAGGCTTTGTTGTTTGAATGTTGAATTTAAAAGTTTTGTATTCAGGCCGCACTTTTGTCACATCGCCCAGTTTAAAATGTATTTCATACAACTGATCAGGCAATAGATCTTTTGTTGGTTTAAATTCAATTGTTCTTGCATCGAGCCATACTGCAGTTCCTTTTACTGAAGGAGAAAATTCAAAAAGTTCTTCTTTGACCGGTTGGCCAATTGTGTGTGTGGTTGCTGCATCAGCAGCAAGCTGGATCCTTACGGTACTTGTTTTCGACATGATGCCTGTACTATATGCTTCGATGTATTTTGCATAAGCAGGATCAACGTCGAGCCATTTTGCATCGTCTTTTTTACAGGAGGAGAAAGTGAAGGAGAAGAGGATCAAAAAAGAAAGATAGGTGATGTTTTTTTTGTTCGCCATCGGCGAGTGAGCGGAGTCCATAATTGTAGGTTTTAATAGCGTTTTTTAATCGCCACATAAATGTTGTAAGAAAATTTCATATGTACAAGAGCGAGTTTGCCAGCGGTTGTTAATAATTAACTAAAGAAAGCTGTTAGCTATGAGCTATTAGCCGTGAGCCTGAGCTCAAAAATTGTGGGTACCAGCTGATGGCTGATATCTGATGTCTGATATCAATTTGGAGTGTTGTGAACGAAAAAGATGTTGGAACTCTACAAAACCTGGTTCCTGAGAAGATCCTCAAATTCATCACGCCTACGGATCAGGAATGCTTTACCATCTTTCAGCATTACTTCGGCTGGCTTTAACCGTGAGTTGAAGTTGGAAGCCATTTCAAAACCATAGGCACCGGCATTATAAAAAACAAGCAGGTCGCCTTCACGCACTTCAGGCAGGGTGCGATCCCAGGCAAAAGTATCTGTCTCGCAGATATTGCCTACAACTGTATAAATCCTTTCAATGCCGGCAGGGTTGGAAATGTTCTCAATGTGATGGTAAGCATCGTACATCATCGGGCGGATCAGGTGATTAAAACCGCTGTTCACTCCCACGAAAACTGTTGCCGGCGTTTGTTTGATCACATTTGCCTTTACCACAAAATAACCGGCCTGGCTCACAAGGTATTTACCTGGCTCAAACCAAACCTGTATCTTTTTCCCGGTTTCTGCTTCAAATTTTGAAAAAGCTTCAGCCACTTTTTCTCCCAAAAGATTTACATCCGTTTCCGTATCGCCGGGTTGGTAAGGAACTTTAAAACCGCTGCCAAGGTCAATGTATTTTAACTCGGGAAAATGTTCTGCCATGCTAAACATTACTTCAAGCCCCATTAAAAAAACATTGATGTCTTTGATCTCGCTGCCCGTATGCATGTGCACACCTTCAACATGAAGTTTGGTTGTCTTTACGATCCTTTCAATATGCCGCATCTGGTGAATGGAGATGCCAAATTTGCTATCAACATGCCCGGTAGAAATTTTAAAATTCCCCCCTGCCATGATATGCGGATTGAGCCTGATGCAAACAGGATACGAAGCGCCAAACCTGTTTCCAAATTGTTCTAAAATAGAAATGTTATCGATGTTGATGTTTACACCCAATTCTTTCGCTTCAAGTATTTCACTAAAGTCAACACAGTTTGGTGTATATAAAATATTTTCTTTTGTAAAACCTGCCATCAGGCCAAGCTTTACTTCGTTGATGCTGACACAATCGAGCGAAGCGCCAAGTGAATGCAGGTATTTCAGGACATTGATATTGGTTAGCGATTTGCATGCATAGAAAATTTTTGCATCGCATGAACCAAAAGCCTTTTTTAATTTATCATATTGCGCTGCAATTTTTTCTGCATGATAAATGTAAACAGGGGTTCCGAATTCGTTGGCGATGGAGGAGAGTTGGGTGGGGGTAAGTTCGGGGTTCATGAGGAATTTAGAATTATGAGTTTAGAGTTATGAGTTCTATTGTTGATCAGATATTAACTAATGTAGTGTCAGCCTGAGCTTGTCGAAGGCAATGTTCTTTATTAACCCGGCTTCGACAAGCTCAGCCTGACAGCATCTAAAAATTTATAAAATAAAAAAAGGCATCTAAATGTATGCCTTTATTATAAAAAAATTTGGTTCATTCTTTATCAGGCATCATTGCTATTCTCATCCTTATCAGATGAGTCATCCTTTTTTTCCTTTATATTTTCAATTGATTCGTCTTCGATCATGGATACGCCGTTCATGCCTTCATGTTCCTCTTCATTTGTTTTTTGTGCAGCGATCGTAACTCCCGGAGGTATGTTATTTTCTTCATCAGCCTCTTTTGCCGAATCGCTAACAGCGGTTGCTTTTACCAGCTCTTCCATTAATACTTCGCTTATTTTTGGCAATTCATCAGCACTGTTGATACCAAAATAATCCATGAATGATTTTGATGTTGAATAGATGAGTGGTTTACCAACTGCATCTTCATTTCTGCCAGAGATAATCACAAGATCTTTTTCCAATAATTTTTGCACAGCATAATCACAGTTTACGCCACGAATGGATTCGATCTCACTTTTTGTGATGGGTTGTTTATATGCAATGATCGCAAGCGTTTCAAGCGATGCCTGCGAAAGCCTTTTGATGAATTTATCGCCGTTGATCAAAGCGACTGTTTTATGATATTCGGGTTTGGTAAGGAATTGCCAGCCACCACCGCTTTGTTTTAATTCAAACGCATAGAACTCGGCTTCGTATTTTTCTTTTATTCCATCAATAGCAGTTTCTACCTGGTCCAGGCTTGCACGGTCTTCGATAAATCCAAGAGCAGTGTTTACCAGTTCAGTGATCTCAGTTGCTGTCAGCGGTTTATCGCTGGCAAAGATCAATGCTTCAATATGAGGAATAATTTGAGAGAGTTCCATACCCCAACCCCTAAAGGGGCTAATTGTGTTTTGTTATAAAATGCCCTGTTCCCCTTTAGGGGTTAGGGGTTTAACCTTGTAAAGCCGCGGCACCACTCACAATTTCTGTAAGTTCTGTTGTAATGGCAGCCTGCCTTGCACGGTTGTAACTTATTTTCAATGATTTTAATAGTTCATTCGCATTATCACTCGCTTTGTCCATGGCCGTCATACGGGCGCCATGCTCACTGGCATTGGCATCCAATACAGCTTTGTACAATTGGGTGTTCAATATTTTGGGCATCAGTTCTTCTATTAATACCGCCTGGTTTGGTTCGAAGATAAAGTCTGCTTTCTTTTTATTTTCAGTCTCAGTAACTTTTGGAACCGGTAAAAATTGTTCAGCAATAAAACGCTGCGTCGCCGCATTTTTAAATTCACTATAAACCACATCAACCGCATCTACTGTTTTAGCTGCAAAAGCATCCATGGCATAATGTGCAGCCGCCTGTACTTTATCGAAGCTAAGCCCGGTAAAAATATCCCAGTATTTGTCTACAACCTTAAAGCCATTTTTTGTAAAATGCTCATATCCTTTTTTACCAATTGGCAAAACCTGTACATTTCCTTTCTCAAATTGGGTTGGATATTTTTCCCTGATAATTTGTTTGGCAAGTTTTATAAGATTGCTGTTATAGCCGCCGCAAAGTCCCCTGTCGCTGGTTACAATAATTATCATTACTTTTTCTATCGGCCTTTCTACAGCCAGGTCCATCGCTACATCACCTTCACTACTGCTGACAATATTGCTCAGCATTTCCTGTAATTTCTGTGCATATGGGCGCATTTGGGTAATGGCATCCTGGGCACGGCGCAATTTGGCTGCGCTCACCATCTTCATGGCTTTGGTGATCTGCTGTGTGCTTTGTACGCTTTTTATCCTGTTTCTTACTTCTTTTAAGGCGCCGCTCATATCTTATATGCTTTTATTGACCTGTAATTTTCGAGCGGCGAAGGTAGGGCAAATCACTCAAAATTCAAGGGAATTTAATTGAGAATTGACAATTGATAATTGACAGTTGACAATGATAATTATGAGTTCAAAATCGACCGATTATTTGTGAAGCCATGCTGGTTAAGGGTTCTGGCCCCTCTCCTTTGGAGAGGGTTTGGGGTGAGGTTTTAAATTGGGTCAAATATTTTGAAATAGTTTACACTGTTACAATCAATTGATAATTGAGAATTGGTTAGCTTTGCAGCCCTGTCAATTTGGCCCAAATATGCTTGTAGCATTGTATTTGAATTGCAGGACAGGATCTTAATTATTTACGGATATCCCACAACAGGAACTTTATGATAGGAATCTTATCAAAATTATTTGGAGGCAATAAAAGTGAGAAAGATGTTAAGAAACTCATGCCCCAGATCGAGCAGGTGAAGCAGGCTTTTGACAAGTTTCAGAGCTTGACAAATGACCAGCTCAGGAACAAAACCAACGAATTCAGGGAGCGCATAAAGGCGCATTTGGCCGAAATTGACGCCACAATTGCAGAAAAAAATAAACAGGCGGAAGAATTACCCACAGAAGATATAAATGGGAGGGACAATATATATAAGGAAGTAGATGAACTTAAGAAAGACCGTGATAAGAAAATTGAAGAGATCTTATTGGAAATTCAGCCAGAAGCTTTTGCGGTTGTAAAAGAAACCAGCCGTCGTTTTAAGGAAAATGAGACAATAGAAAGTACCGCTACTGAACTGGACAAAGAGCTTGCCGGTAAAAAAGACCATATCACGATCGATGGCGACAGATCAATTTATAAAAATGCATGGCTTGCTGGTGGTACACTTGTAAAGTGGAACATGGTGCATTATGACGTGCAGCTGATCGGTGGCGCCGTTTTACATTCAGGTAAAATTGCCGAGATGGCTACCGGTGAAGGTAAAACGCTTGTGAGTACACTGCCTGCATACTTAAATGCACTTGCAGGTGAAGGTGTTCATATTGTAACTGTGAATGATTACCTGGCCCGCAGAGATAGTGAGTGGAATGGTCCCATCTTCGAATGGCTGGGCCTGAGAGTGGATTGTATTGATAAACATGAACCAAATGGTGATGCAAGGCGCAAGGCTTACAATGCCGATATTACTTATGGTACCAACAATGAATTTGGTTTTGATTACCTGAGGGATAATATGGTGCATACACCGGATGAAATGGTACAACGCAAACACCATTTTGCCATGGTGGATGAGGTGGATAGTGTATTGATCGATGATGCCCGTACGCCATTGATCATTAGCGGGCCGATCGGGCGTACTGATAATACCGACCAGTTCTTTGATCTTAAACCAAGAATTGAAAGACTTGTTGAAGCACAGAAAAAAGCAACCAATCAATATTTAATTGAAGCAAAGAAAAAAATCGCTGAAGGAAATGATGATCCTAAAGATGGTGGCCTTGCATTGATGAGGGCACATCGTGGTTTGCCGAAAAGCAGTGCGTTGATCAAATTTTTGAGTGAACCGGGTATGCGTGTGAAATTGCAGAAGAGTGAAAATTATTACCTGGCTGATCAGCAAAAACAAATGCCACAGGTTGATAAGGAACTTTATTTCGCCATTGATGAAAAAAACAACCAGGTTGAATTAACGGATAATGGTATTGGATTGATAACAAGAAGCGGAGAAGATCCTGAATTTTTTATACTTCCGGATATCGCTACCAAGTTAGCCGAAATTGAAAAGACAGACCTTAACCCGGAAGAAAAATTACAGCGTAAAGAAAATCTGCTGAATGAATATTCATTGAAGGCAGAACGCATTCATACTGTTCAGCAATTATTAAAAGCATATACTTTATTTGATAAGGACGTTGAATATGTGGTCATGGATGGCGCTGTAAAAATTGTGGATGAGCAAACAGGCCGTATCCTTGATGGAAGAAGGTATTCTGATGGTTTGCACCAGGCTTTGGAAGCAAAAGAAAATGTAAAGATCGAAGCATCCACACAAACATATGCTACCGTTACCCTGCAGAATTATTTCAGGATGTACCACAAACTTGCAGGTATGACCGGTACTGCAGAAACAGAAGCAGCAGAGCTTTGGAGCATTTATAAATTAGATGTGGTAACCATTCCAACAAATGTTCCCGCTATTCGTAAAGATGAGCAGGATCTTGTTTATAAAACAAAAAGAGAAAAATATAAAGCTGTCATTGATGAGATAGAAAGATTGCGTACTGCAGGAAGGCCTTGTCTTGTTGGTACAACATCAGTAGAAGTAAGTGAATTACTGAGCAGGATGTTGAAACAAAAACAAATTCCACACAATGTATTGAACGCAAAGCAACACTCGAAGGAAGCACAGGTTGTTGCTGAAGCAGGTTTTGCAGGAGCTGTAACGATCGCTACGAATATGGCCGGTCGGGGTACGGATATTAAACTTGGGCCCGGTGTGAAAGAAGCAGGTGGACTCGCCATTCTTGGTACAGAGCGCCATGAAAGCCGTCGTGTAGACAGGCAGCTCCGTGGTCGTGCCGGTCGCCAGGGAGATCCGGGAACTTCAAACTTCTTTGTATCACTGGAGGACGATTTGATGCGTATGTTCGGCAGTGAACGTATCGCCAGCCTGATGGACAGGATGGGTTATAAAGAAGGCGAAGTGATACAGCACAGCATGATCACAAAAAGTATTGAGCGTGCACAAAAGAAAGTAGAGGAAAATAACTTCGGCATACGCAAACGCTTACTCGAATATGATGATGTGATGAACAAGCAAAGGAACGTCGTATACGGAAGACGTAACCATGCCTTATTTGGAGAAAGGCTTGCACTGGATACTGATAATGCATTTTATTCTGTAGCAGAAGGATTGATCAATTCATTTAAAGAAGCGAAAGATTTCGAAGGATTCAAACTTGCTGCGATCATGAATTTTGGTATCGATACTTCCATTACGCAGGAAGAATTGGATAAGGAAGATGCATTGACATTATCAGATCGTTTGTATACGGAGGCGGTTAACCATTTCAGCGATAAGAAAAAAGCATTGGTACAACAAACCATGCCGATCATTTCAAATATAAGAAAGGAACAGGGTGATCATATTGAAAATGTAGCAGTACCATTTACAGATGGTAAGAAAGGAATACAGGCGCTTGCCAATCTTAATAAATATTTTGAAACCGGTGGAAAGGAATTGGGCAATTCACTTGAACGCAGCATTACACTGTCACTGATAGACGATGCATGGAAAGAACATTTGCGTGCCATGGATGATCTTCGCCACAGCGTACAAACTGCCGGTTACGAACAAAAAGATCCATTGGTGATCTATAAGATAGAAGCCTACAATGCATTCAAACAAATGAATGACCAGGTGAATAAAGATATCGTAAGTTTCTTAAGCCATGCAGGTATTCCTATCGAACAAACAAACGCCGGTAAGATCAGGGAAGGAAGGGAACAGAAAACGGACATGAGTAAAATGAATGTCAATAAGAGTGAGATCGATGCGGCAGGAAATGATTATGCGGCAAATGAAAATGATTATTATGATCCTTCAACACCTGTTAAACAAGCACCTGTAAGAGTAGAGCCGAAGATCGGGAGAAATGATCCTTGTCCTTGTGGAAGTGGGAAGAAGTATAAGCAGTGTCATGGGAAAGACGCTTAGCAATTGATAATGGACAATTGACAATTGATAATTTAAAAGCATTCAGTTATGAATGCTTTTTTTGTCTTGAACTGTGATGTAAATGATTTTGTGATGGACTATGATTAGAATTATATAATCATAGTTTTCATTTAATCAAATTAATCATGGTTCAGACTATTGAATGTTTTTAATTGTCAACTGTCAATTATTTCTTCGGCGGCAAAGGTTTAAACCCATTCCTCGCAATCACCAACGATTCCTTTCCAATACCAACGATCGAGGTAAAGTTTAACGGGAACTCAAGCAACACATGTGTAAAGCTTAAGAAGAACAGCCACTGCAATCCTACCTTATAACTGTAACCATAAAGCGCCAGTGAAACAACCCATAAAATAATTACAATAATAAACCTTGACTTTGGAACTTTATGCCAGCGGATAATTTCTGTTTTGCTGAACCAGTTGAGATAATGGTACATGTATGCAAAAGCGATGAAACGTGTAACCAATATCCCGGTGGAGGAATGAAACACAAGCCGTGACCATTCGTTGCTATAAAACACCCTGTATTGTGCATCGGTGGTGATATTATCAGGAATGACCAGTTTTTGATTAAAAAATTTCTCCAGTATTTCCTGGTTCAATCCAAAAAAACCTTCGCCTGAAAGCGCATTGCCATAAGCACTTTTGCCATATTCTGTTACAGGGACAAAAGTCATTTCCCTGAATAATGAAAAAAGTAAAATAGGGCATATTATAAAAACAACAACGGACCAAATGCCCGACCTGCTCCTGCTTTTCAATGCGCCAAATAACATAAAGAAACCGGTGAATACATATACATGTATGAGCGTAGGTACAAAAGAAGTAAGCAACATGGTCAATGTTCCTTCATCCCTGGTTTCTGCGATCTGGTCATTATATAATTGCCCGTAAATACCGAGTGATATAAAGAACACGAATGCAATTCCAACGATCTTTAATAAATGATTTTTTACAAATGCCACAATGATGCCGCTGAAAAACGCAATGAACATTAATTTCTGGTAGATGTTCCAGCTTTGGGCCATCTGCTTATTTTCTTCGTTGTTGAAAGGCCAGATATGATAGTTACCCGCCAGGTCCCATACACTTAATACTACGCCGATGGTAAGTAAAACAAGAAAATCATATTTCCCTTTTGCAAAATATTGCCGGTCGTGTAACCAGCTAATTTCAGTCAGGTAATGCAAAGGGCCCATAAATGCATAAGCAAATAAAAAAACTTCAAAAGGCATAACAAATGCAGCAATACAGCTGATGATCATCAACCCAATGTTCAAAACATTTATTCTAACATCCTTCGTCATACCCATATATTTATTTTTTTGGAGAACGGGGCTGATTCTTAATATAAGTTCGTTAATTTGAGCAGCCCTTTATTGTAAAACAAAGATAACGCCTTTTCATAAATTTAAGATTAACCCAACCAATTGAAAATATAAATCATATACATGAAAAAATTAATCGCCCTGTTATTCCTTGCACAATCATTTTCATTGTTCGCTCAAAAAGCATTGACCATTCCAACCAGCGATGGCAGGTTTACTTTAAGCAATGATGGTGCTTCTTATTTTGCCAATCTATCACTGGCATGTACCAATAAGGTATACCCGCATTTTTATAATGAGCACCAGGTTAATTCTGCTGCTGATCTTAAAGAACCTAACCAGTTCTGGCCATCATTTTATGGTTGTTTCGACTGGCATTCGGGGGTTCACAATCACTGGGCATTGGTGAAACTTTTAAAAACATACCCGAAACTACCTGAAGCAAAAGAAATAAGAGAGAAGCTTGATAAAAGTTTTGATCCCAAAAAGATCCTTTTGGAAGTAGAGTATTTTAAAACACATGATGATGAAGATTTTGAATTTCCTTACGGCACTTCATGGCTATTGAAAATAGCGGATGAACTCATCAACTGGAATGATCCGAAAGCAAAAGAATGGTTGAAAAACTTAGAACCACTTACAAGTTTTATTACAAAAAAATATATTGCCGTATGGCCACTGATCGAAAAAGCAACTTATACCGGCAACCATTATGCATCTTCACTGGGATTGTCGTTTGCACTCGATTATGCAAGGTCTGTCAAGAATGACAGTCTTGAACTGGTGACCATTGATGCAGCAAAAAGATTTTATACAAGGGTAAAAGAATTTCCACTGGAGAAAGAACCATTTGGATATGATTTCATGTCTGCAGGGTTATTAATTACAGACCTTATGCGTAAAGTATTTACCGCTGAAGAATATGAAGCATGGTTAAAACTTTTTTCCGAAGATATGTTCACAGTTGAAGGCGTGAAGAAAGTTTTTGCAGTAGAAAAACTAACCGAACATACAGGATATGCATCACATTGGGATGGATTTCATTTGAACCGTATCTGGTGCATCAATGGTATGCTTAAATCACTTTCTGCAACCGCCTTAAAACCAGAAGTAAGAAAAGCATGGCAGGATGCACAAAAGGAAATGTGGGATTATGCACAGCAAAGTATTGGTAAAGGAAACTATGATGTGGATCATTGGCTTTCTTCGTTTTCGGTCTTTGCGTTGATAGGGTATGAAAAGTAATTAACAATTAACAATGGACAATTGACAATTAAAAAAGCATTCTTTCTTGAATGCTTTTTTTGTCTTGAACTGTGATTTATTTGATTCAATGATGGGCCATGATTAGGAGATTATTTAATCATAGTTTTCATTTAATCACACAAATCATTGTTCAAAACAATTGATAATTGTACACTGTTAATTGTTAATTCTAATAAAGTGCATCAACGCCATATCATCCCCAATCAAAGTAAGCCCGCTTTCATTCACAGAATAACCAGTCACAGACTTTAATGCTTCGAGCAAAACCTTTTCTCCTTCAACCGGGCAATCCTTTAATGTACTGGCAGGAGGTGTATTAAAATTTATTTTGTTTGCCGTGTAAATAAATCTTCCGCTAAAGGAAGTACAGCGACTATAAACACTTAATTCATATTTGCTGGTATTAAAAGAGATCAATGGTTTTTTATTGGGAAACAAACTATCGAAGGAAGTTTTTTGCCCAGCTATATAATCAAGCCTCCAATAACCATCAATGGTAGCAGCAGAACCTCCCTGCGTTCCCGCATCGCCGTTACCTGGTAATTTTTCTGCTAAAAACAAATAAGGTATTTGTGTATGATTGTGCCATACACTATCCCTGGTCTCCGGGAATTTTACAAAATAAGATGAGTCGGGGATCATTACAATGGTTGTTCCTGTTCTCACATAACTATTGCTGCTGTAATAATCCGGTTCCGTAAATGCTTTCAGGTTCTTCTTTACAATTTTTGCAAATCTTTTTCCAAGCCATTTTCCATATTTACGTTGTGCTTTTTTAGCAGGTTTGCTCAATTGATTATAAGCGATACGAAGCACCGTACTATTGGGGAATTTTTGTTTTTTAATAAGTTTTTTGGCATTGACGAATGGATTTGTTTCATTCATATCATTCAATGTCTGTATTGAGAAAGGCAATTCTGGGACCCAGTCAACCGAATTAACAACATGGTATGCCCAGCCATTTTTTGTCAGGTCCTCATAATCATATGCATAATATAAATTCCCTGGTTTTGGAGAAGCGATCGTACAGGTTTTAAAACGTATGTCTTTTGGTAAACGATCTTCTTTTTTCATGCTTTCGAGCCATGATGTAAGTAAATAAGTAATGGCGCCACCCTGGCTATGGCCGGTAATGATAAATTCTTTTGATCCGGCTTTGTAACAGGAATCGATCTTTGGCAAAATATCTCTTGAAAGATATGCCATCGCAACGAGGAAGCCTACATGCACTGCAGCTCTTGGATTGTTGGATAAATTATAATCGAAAGTAAAATCCTTTTCCAATTCTAATTTTCCTTTTGCAGGAACCATGGCTGCATACATATTTGCCATAAAACTTACAGCTGTTTTGGTTGTACCCCTGATACTGATCACCGGTATATTGTCTTTGGTGCGCCACAATTGCCAGAGATTATCAAAACCTGCCTTTTGAGATTGATAAATAAGCGTTGAGCGTTGTGGCGCCGGTAGTTTCTTATAAAAGGAACTGTCAGTAGAAGTTCTTGCACCAATTTTTAAAAGTTCTATGAATTCCTGTTTTTCAAAACCTGGTTTTAAGGTTTGCGCCGAAGCAGTTGTACAGGTGAATGCGACCAGGAGAAAAAAAGAAAAATGTTTAAACATGTTGTAAATGTAAAATATAAAATGTAAAATATTGAATGTAAAAGTTGAGGATTAAAATTTCTTCTAGCTCTTTTAAAATTTCACCGCAGAGAACATGAGAAGCTGAGTTTTCGCAGAGGTTCTCCGCGTAAGCTCTGTTAACTCATGTTCTCTGCGGTAAAAAAATACTACTATATTTCAAACTACCCTCTTCTTACATCCCTTTACATTTTGCATTTTATATTTTACATTTTACATTTTTTCTTAGCTATTTTTGTCACATGGAAATCGCTTCTTCTATAGAACATAGTTTTTTAAGCCCGACCGCTACCATCGCAGATATAGAACGTGTTTGCCAGGAGGCCATACAATATAAATTTGCTGCAGTCTGTGTGCCACCCATGTTTGTAAAAAAAGCAAAAGCATTAACTACCGGTACTCATATAAAAATTGCTACTGTCGTTGGTTTCCCATTTGGTTACAATGCCATTGAAGCTAAAGTTGCAGAAGCTGTACTGGCAATTGTTGATGGCGCCGATGAGATCAACATGATGATCAACCTGGTTGCATTAAAAAATAATGACTGGCAATGGCTTGCCAAAGAAATTAATACCATATTAACGGTTGTTCGAAAGCCTGGTAAAATAATTAAAGTTATTATTGAAGCTGGTTCACTAAGTAACGAAGAGATCATTGCATGTTGCGATATTTATGGAGCAGCAGCTGTTGATTATATTCAAACATCTACCGGGTATTCTGAAACGCCTGTCAGTATAGAAACATTTACTTTGATACGCACACATCTTGCAAATGCCATACAAATAAAACATGGGGATGCGATCGATGCTGTATCTTTAAATAAATGGAGTGGGGCAAACAGGATCGTGTGTAAGGACCCTGTCCAGGTAGTTAAAGAAATGAGCGTTGGCATGGATGGAATGATTTTTGACAACGAACGCAGTAATAAAAATTAAAATGAAAAAGATCTTCCTGTTTACATTGATGAATATAATGATGGTTGCTGCATGGGCACAATCACCAGACTCTATTGTAAAACCAACTATTAAAATAACCAAAGATGACCGGATAGACATCCTTGGAAAAAAAATGGCCGAGTACAATGAGAGCCTTGCATTGAAAATACGTATGGAAAAAGGTTACAGGCTTATGTTGTTGAATACGACCGACAGGGCATTGGCGATACAGGTTCGTTCTAAGCTAATACAACAGTTTCCCGACCAGAATGTTTATATGACCTTTCAATCTCCCTATATAAAATTGAAATTCGGCGATTACCTCGAACAGGAAGAAGCAGAAAAAATGCGAAAACAAATTGCCGATATGAAGATCATCACGGGGAATATTTATGTAGTTCCGGAAATGGTAGAAGTAAAGCCGGATAAAACAAAAATACCGGGTGCTACGGATGAACAATAATTTGAAGATTTGAAGATGAGCAGCCAGGATAATTTTATCATTTTCTTCCTATTTATAAATATCTTACAAATCATTTTACGTTTCGCATCACCAAATTTTCAAATCTTCAAATTTTCAAATTGAAATGCTTGAAAAAATAAAAAAACTAGCTGCAACCTATTCCCCTGAATTCATAGAAGTACGTCATCATATACATGCCAATCCCGAATTGAGTTATCAGGAATTTGAGACCTCAAAATTCATTCAACAAAAATTAGCAAGTTGGAAAATACCTTTTGAAGTAAAAGCCACAACGGGTGTTGTTGGATTGATAGAAGGAAAAAATCCTTCAAAACAAATAATAGCATTGAGGGCAGATATGGATGCGCTGCCGATCATAGAAGAAAATAATGTTTCCTACAAGTCAAATAAAAATGGTGTGATGCATGCATGTGGCCATGATGTGCATACAACCTGTTTGCTGGGCGCTGCAAAAATTTTAAATGAATTAAAAGATGAATGGGAGGGGACAGTAAAATTAATTTTTCAACCTGGTGAAGAAAGAAACCCCGGTGGGGCAAGTTTACTTATTAAAGAAGGTGTACTTGAGAATCCGGCGCCTCAAAAAATATTTGCATTGCATGTGCACCCGGGAATGGAAGTAGGGAAATTTAGTTTTCGTGGAGGCATGGTAATGGCAAGTGCCGATGAAATTTATATAACGATCAAAGCGAAAGGCGGTCATGCAGCAGCACCACAATTTACTGCTGATCCTATTTTAATAGCTTCTCATTTAATAATAAGTCTTCAGCAGATCATTAGCAGGAACAATGATCCTTTCAATCCTTCTGTACTTTCAATTACTTCATTCCAGGGCGGTAATACTACCAATGTGATACCCTCTGAAGTAAAATTGATGGGCACATTCAGGGCCATGAATGAAACATGGCGCTTCAAGGCACACGAACTTATTATCAAACATGCCAACGAACTTGTTCATGCAATGGGTGCAGAAGTGGATGCAAGGATCGATGTTGGTTATCCCTTTGTTTTAAATGACCCGGCATTGTGTGAAGCTGCAAAGATCAATGCAGCAAAATATGCAGGTGAAGAAAATGTATCGCAAACCGAATTAAGAATGGGCGCTGAAGATTTTGCTTTCTATTCCCACAAGATCCCCGGTTGCTTCTTCCGCCTCGGTGTTGGAAATAAAGAAAAGAATATTACCAGCAACGTTCATACGCCAACGTTTGATGTGGATGAAAGGGCGATTGAACATGGGATTGGGATGATGAGCTGGTTGGCAGTAAATGCATAGTCGTTTGAAGGTTTAAGGTTTACCGTTTTTCACTTCGGAGAGCTAAACTTATACCGGATTATTCTAACCTTTAAACGTTAAACGAATTAAACGTTAAACGATAAACAATGAAAATAGCTTTCCATGGTGCTGCAAGAACCGTCACCGGTTCAAAGCATCTTTTGACTTTAAGCAATGGTAAAAAAATTTTACTCGATTGCGGCATGTTCCAGGGTATGGGCGATGAAACAGAAGAGCTCAACAAGACCTGGGGATTTAATCCTTCAGAAATAGATTATTTAATTCTTTCACATGCGCATGTTGATCATTGCGGACTTATACCAAAATTGATCAAAGATGGTTATGCAGGAAATGTTTATGCAACACCTGCTACAAAAGATCTTGCATCAATACTCATGGAAGATTCGGCAGGTATACAGGAAAATGATGTGAAGTTTGTAAATAAAAAACGTGCGCTGCAGGGACTTCCTTATGTGCAGCCGCTTTATACAACTGCAGACGCATTGCTGGCAGCCGACAGGTTTGTTGTGGTGGATTACGAACAATGGTATAAGATCGAAGAAGGACTTGAGTTTTGTTACTCTGATGCAGGCCATATCATCGGCAGCGCTGTTGTTCATTTAAGAATTACAGAGAAAGGCAAACAAACACGCATTACATTCAGCGGCGACGTTGGGCGTTACCGTGATCTTATTTTAAAATCACCAGCTACTTTTTCACAGGCTGATTATATATTACTGGAATCAACCTATGGCAATAGTTTGCATGATGAATCAAATCCAACAGCAGACGCATTGCTTCAATGGATCAAACATACCTGCCTTGAGAAAAAAGGAAAATTAATATTACCTGCATTCAGTGTGGGCCGTACGCAGGAATTGCTGTATACATTGAACCAACTTGAACTGGAGAACCGCCTGCCGGCACTGGAATATTTTGTCGACAGCCCGCTTAGCATCAAAGCAACACAAATAGTAAAAAGTTATCCGAAATATTTCAATGCACGTATTCAAAGAGTGTTGCAGAACGATGATGATCCATTTTCTTTCAGGGGATTGAAATTCATTAATTCGGTAGATGAATCAAAACTGCTTAACTATTATAAAAATCCATGCGTCATCATTTCAGCAAGCGGTATGGCAGATGCAGGAAGGATCAAACATCATATCAGCAATAATATTGAGAACAGCCGCAACAGTATTGTACTTACCGGTTATTGTGAACCAAATTCACTTGGTGGTAGGTTAATGAAACATCCAAAAGAAGTAGGCATCTTCGGACAAATACATGAAGTAAATGCCGAGATCGGCGAAATGCGCAGCATGAGTGCACATGGCGATTATGAAGATCTTTTGCAATTCCTGTTGAGTTGCCAGGACCCGAGAAAAGTAAAAAAACTTTTTCTCGTTCATGGCGAATACCCGGTACAGATCGATTTTAAGAACAGGCTTGTAAAGAAAGGATTCCTGGATGTAGAAATACCGGAGAGGCATTGGGAGATTGGGATAGGCTGATTTGAAGATTTGAAAATTTGAAGATGTGATGATTAGGTGTCTTTAAAATGAAAATAAATTTGTATTTATAGGCCATTGCCAGGTGAAATTCCATTTCAATTTTCAAATTTTCAAATTTTCAAATCTTCAAATCGAATTTCCAAATCGAAAAGTTTTCTTATCTTCCTATGAAAGATAATCTTACATGAATTTTGGCACAGGACCTACGAGGAAAACATTTATACGCAATACCCAATTGCCGGTTCCTGGTTCACAGGAAGAAAAACTGGCATTCAATGATATCCAGGAAACGATCAATGAGCAGTTTGAAAAAATATTCCCCGATAAACTTGCAGAACGTACCGTTGTAATACTACCCTCATTCTCACTTGATCAGGAAATTCTTTCCAAAATAAAAGGCGCTGTTCACTATGAAGAAAGAATGCTTTGCCTGCTGATGCTTTTGCGCATGCCGTTGACAAAGATCATTTATATCACCAGTGTACCGGTTTCTGAAGCCATCGTTGATTATTATCTCAGCCTATTGCCGGGTATTACCGTGCATCATGCAAGAAAAAGGCTCACCATGCTCAGCTGTTATGATTCTTCCAGTAAACCGTTGACACAAAAAATTCTTGCAAGGCCAAGATTGATCGAAACCATTAAGCAACTCATTTTTAATCCGGCTACAGCACACCTTACCTGTTTTAATATAACCCCGCTTGAAAAAACGCTTGCTGTTCATTTGGGCATCCCGTTATTCGGGACCGATCCTGATAAATTTTACGAAGGCTCAAAGTCTGGCAGCAGGAAAACATTCAGGGCTGCCGGTATCAACCTGCCTGATGGTTTTGAAGATCTTCGTTCGATAGCAGAAATAGTAAAAGCACTTGCTGACCTGAAAAGAAAATATCCTGCATTGAAAAAAGCAGTTGTAAAAATGAATGATGGTTTTAGCGGTGATGGCAATGCGATCTATCGTTATTATGATATTAAAGTTGATGATCAGATCGAAAAAAGGATTGATAAAACGTTACTGCAACAACTCAAACCGGTTTCGGATGATGTAACGGTAGAACTGTTTCTTGAGAAGTTCAGCAAAATGGAAGGCATCGTTGAAGTTTTTTTAGAGGGAGAAATCAAAATGTCTCCGTCTGTTCAATGCGTTATTAATCCAAATAAAAGAATTGACATTGTAAGTACGCACGATCAAATGCTTGGTGGCGAAGAGGGGCAAATATTTATCGGCGCTATTTTTCCTGCCGATCCTGTTTATAACATCCAGATCGGTGATGCAGGCAGAAAGATCGCCCAGCAATTAATGGAAAAAGGTGTGATGGGCAGGTTTGCCATTGATTTTATTTCCGTTAAACAGGATGATGGATCATGGGTGCATTATGCAATAGAAATAAATCTTAGAAAAGGCGGCACAACCCATCCTTATTTGATGCTGCAATTTTTAACTGATGGAAGATACCATGCTGAAGATGGTGAATTCATTACTGCCAGCGGTAACAAACGTTTTTATTTTGCTTCTGATAATGTTACCAGTGATCGTTATATCGGGTTAACGCCCACGGACCTTATTGATATTGCCATGTTCAACGGGCTCATGTATGATGGTACAAGACAGGAAGGTGTAATGTTTCATCTTGTAGGCGCCCTTTCTGAATATGGGAAAGTTGGAATGGTTTGTATTGGCAGCAGTCCCGAAAGAGCCAAACAATTTTATGATAAAGCAATTGAAGTGCTGGACTTTGAATGTGGAGAATAAGAATCTTTTATACTTTGAAGTCTTTAAATGAATATTCAATATTCAACGTACGATATTCAATGTTCAAGTGCAATAAGACATAGATAAAAATCAGTGAATCAGTGGCATTCAATCTAATGTGGGCAATCGATATAAAATTAAGGCGCAAAGTAATTTACTTTGCGCCTTTGCGTTTCCGCGGTTATCGTTACTGCTTAATAAATGATAGCGCCTCTCTAGTGTTAGACATTTTTATCCAATAAGTTCCTGCCGGTAATGAAGCAATACTTATTTTATTCGTTCCATTTTGTAAAATTCCTTTTTTGATCATTTGTCCAACTGAAGAAATAATCTGCCACTCACTGTTAGTGTTAGCTGTTGTAACATTTATCAACGTCAGTGTTTGTTGAACAGGGTTTTCCAATATTGAAGCAGCCATTTTATTGATAAAGATGATCGTGCGAATTGCTGAATAAGTAGTTTGCCCGTCTTTATCAACCATTTTTAAACGGTAAAAAGATTTGCCTGGCAAGGGTGTTGGATCTTCTTTGCTATAATTTGTTTCAACACTGTTGTTTCCTGTAGCAGCAACCGTTGCTATTGCAGAAAAATGAACAGCATCGCTGCTGCGCTCAATAATAAAATGATCGCTGTTTATTTCTGATGTTGTTGTCCATTGCAGTTTCACTTTATCATTAACAATCATTGCGTCAAAGTTTTTTAATAGAACCGGTACAGCGCCCAAAGTAGTTGCACTAAAAACAGCAGCCGGTGAAAGATACAGTGGTTGGTTAATACCATTGAATTCAAAAACAGCAAAATGATAAGTTGTGTTGGGTTCTAGGTTGTTTACACCTATAACATTATCTGTAGCATTTTCGATCACGAAATTACCTGAACCAAGATCCAGGCCATTGCCAAAATCACCGTTGCCGGTATATGCAGTAAAATCTTGGGGAGCCACATTCACTGCTGTATTTTTTTTGGCAATGATGATACGTGCCCTTCCATTTCCTGCTGCTAATAATAAATTAAGCGAAGTGCCGGTAATATTTGTAGCTGAAATATTTGTTGATTGAATGGTTGGCCTTACAGCAGTAGGCGCATTTGTTTCTGCAAACAGGCTGGTCAAATAAATGGTATTTGTTCCAGCTCCATCGTATTCAAAAATTTTAAAGAAATAAGTTGTTGCAGGTTCAAGACCGCTGATAGTTGCTTCATTAAAATTATCATCGTATACCACAAATTCACCTGCGCCTAATTGTGGACCTGCTCCAAATACAGGATTGGCAGCATAATCAGTTCCATTTACAGGAATACCGGTAACGGCACTTCCTTTTTTTGCTACAATGATCCTACGTTGACCATTGCCGTTGGTCCAGCCTAGTCCAAGCTCTTTGCCATCCGTTTTTGTTACAACAATATTCGACGACGGAACAGTAGGTATACTCCTTGTTGTTACGCTTGCAGTATGAGCCGGTATTTTATATTGCGGCTGACCTGAACCATTGAATTCATAAAAAGAAAAAAAGTATTGAGTGCCTGGTTGAAGATTTGTTACGATGGTACTGGTACCACTGCTGGCATACACGGTAAAATTTCCTGTGCCGATCTGTTCGCCATTTCCAAAAACGGAACTAACCGTATACTGGTGGCTGTTTACAGGATCACTATTCACTGCTGAACCTTGTCTTACCACTACCAAACGTCGTTGCCCGTTGCCGTTATCCCAATTAGCCGTTACTGAATTGGTGGTAATAGCCGTGAAGTTTGCATTGCTTACCTGTGTAGTTGGTATTGCTGAGGTTGTAGCATTGCCGGTTAAAAAATTACTGGTAAGATATTCTGTTGTAGCGCCGGTTCCATTGTATTCAAATATGGCAAAGAAGTATTGTGTTGCAGGTGTGAGGCCCGTAACAAAAAAACTTGTGAATGCATTGTCATAAATCACATATTCACCGGGTGCAACCTGTTGGCCGCTTCCGAAGATCGTATTCTCTGTATAATCAGCACCATTTTGCGGAACAAAACTTACCGGGCTTCCGGCTTTGCAAATAATGACACGCCTGGTTCCATTACCCGGCGTCCATCCTAAATTAAAATAACCCCCGTCAACCTGGAAAAAGCCAAGATCACTTGCAGGCAATGTAGGCGCTGTTGCTGATGCCTGCAGGGATAATAGAATAATAATTACTGTGTACAATTTTTTCATGACTATTTTTTTTACACAAAAATGTAGTCATCATTGCTTATGCAGTAGGGGAGATGTAGTGTGTTGAGGATTTTGGTGAATGAGTTGTGGGCAGCAGCTGTATTTCTTAAGGGGTCGTGAATTAAAAATTAAAAATTAAAAATTAAAAATTAAAAATTAAAAATTAGCTCATAGCTCAAGGCTTGTAGCTTGCAGCTAGTTTAACACCTCATACACCACAACCTCTTCCGATTTATTTTTAAGATTAACGGCGCCTATCTTCTGGCAATTGAAAGATTGGTTTACTTTTTCATAACAAGATTCGTTAATGAGTATCTTGCCGGCTGTTGCTGCGCTTTGTAGACGTTGTGCAGTATTCACTGTGTCACCAATAACGGTATAGTCCAATCTTTTTATGGTAGAAGACCCGATATTGCCTGAGATCATTTCACCACTATTGATGCCAATGGAAACCTTAGGTAAAAAATCACTATTGCGTGGTAAAGATTCTATTTTATTTCTTATTGCCAGGCATGCATCAACAGCCCTGTCGAGATGATAAGCCCCTTTGAATACAGCCATCACACAGTCGCCAATGAATTTATCAATTAAGCCTCCCTGTGCAATGATCTCTTTTGCCATGAGGTCGAAATACATATTCAGCAATGTAACAACCTTATCAGCTGATTCTGTTTCACTGATGGATGTAAAACTGCAAATGTCGATGAATGCAACGGAAGCCTCAATGGTTTCGTTGGCCATCAAAGAAGCTTCATATTCACGTCCCCCCATAAAATGCAGCACATTTTCATCGACGTACATTTTCAGGATATTATTTTCTTTGATCGCTTTTAATGTTTCCTTGATCTGGCTTACATGCTGAATCGTTTTATCGATCGTAAGTTCAAGGTCCTCAAAATTCACCGGCTTTGTTACAAAATCAAAAGCACCCCTATTCATTGCCGTACGTATATTGTCCATGTCCCCGTATGCAGATACCATCACTGCTTTTATCAGCGGGCTTGCTTCGCCAAGTTTTGTAAGTAAGGTGAGCCCGTCCATTTCGGGCATGTTGATATCACTCAATACAATATCCACATCAGGATTGTTTTGAATTTTTTCCAATGCATCGTTGCCGTTAGAGGCGAATAAGAATTCGTATTTCTGTTCCCTGATCTTCTGGCGGAATTTCTGCTTTATCAGGACCTCAAGATCCGCTTCATCATCAGCTACCAAAATCTTTGTCATGCGATACGGCTTTTTAATTTTTCTTTTAACGAAACGAAGTCAACTGGCTTCGTTAAGAAATCATCTGCTCCCAGTTTCATAGCATTGTTATAATTCTCATCATCGCCATAAGCGGTGATCATCATTACAACGGGAGGTGGCTTTTCATATTTCTCCTTGATATGTTGTAACAATTCAAGCCCACTCATTCCCGGCATATTGATATCAGAAAGGATCAGTACAGCTTCATGATTATGATCCTTCATAAATTCAAGTGCTTCTTCACCGGAAAAAGCAAATGCCAATTCCATTTCCCCGCTTTTAATTTCTTTACGAAAACGCTGTTCAAATAAAACCTGTACATCTTTTTCGTCGTCGACTACTAATATTTTCATGCTTTGGGTTTAGTTTTAAATTGGCCGGTTGGCTTTGGCCAGGTCATGGGTTTTATTGGTGAATATAGTTTTTTTATGTTGTTTAACCAGTTAACCATTGAACATGTTAACTGGTAACTCAGGCCGGCAAATTAATAATAAAAGTAGTTCCCTCTCCCTCCACTGTTTTTACCTTCAATTCGCCATTATGCCCTTTGGTGACAATATCGTAGCTTAAAGACAGGCCCAATCCCGTTCCCTGACCCGTTGGCTTTGTTGTAAAAAAGGGTTGAAATATTTTATCAAGGGCTTTTTGAGGAATACCGTTGCCGTTATCCTGGATACTGATCTCAACCCTGTTATTTATTTTCTTTGTACTTACTGTAACTGTTGGCTCATAGTTTTCGGGCCGTTCATTCTTTTTTTCTTTCACCGCATAAAAAGCATTGGTCAATAAATTCAATATCACCCTTCCGATATCCTGTGGTATAATATTTATTTCCCCGATGCTTTCATCGAAATCCGTTTTTAATGTTGCATTGAATGATTTGTCCTTTGCACGGAGGCCATGGTAGCTCAATCTTAAATATTCATCTGCCAGGGCATTGATATCTGTTGGTTCTTTTACACTGCTGCTGCTGCGGCTGTGTTGCAGCATTCCTTTTACAATGGCATCTGCACGTTTGCCGTGATGATTGATCTTCTCTAAATTTTGTACAAGATCGTTTGCTATTGCTTTTACTTCGTCTTTATTTCCTTTGTCAACTTCTTCAACCATTTCCCTTATCAGTTCTGTACTCACTTCAGAAAAATTATTTACAAAGTTGAGCGGATTTTGAATTTCATGTGCGATGCCTGCGGTAAGCTCACCCAATGAAGCCATTTTTTCAGATTGAATAAGTTGTGTTTGCGTGGTGCGCAGATCAGAAAGCGCATGTTCAAGTTCATCTTTTTGTCTGGTTAATTCTGCAGTTCGTTCTTCCACAAGTCCCTCTAACTCTACTTTGCGGATAGCAATTGCCCTGTTAACCTCATCTTCATGTTGTTTTTTAATGCGCTCTTTCTCTGCAATTTTATTTTGCCTGTTCTGGCTGAATAAAATGGCTGCCATCCACATAAATGTGAGCAGCGTTGCTGTATCAATATAATCTTCCCATTTATTAAAATAATTTTTTGCAACCAGTTGTGCTATATCTCCAACAAAAGATATAATAATATAGGGGAGGAAAGCCCATATAAACATACGGGATACTTTCAGTGCTTCCTGCCTGATCGCATAAATTATTATGCCTAAGAGGAAAAAATGCCATACCCATTTAACGACAAAATATATAGATAAAGCTCCTTCAAGCAGGAAAATAGCAAGCGAAGCGAACAGTATGTATTTAAAAACAACCTCCAGTTTTGGAAGTTGCCTTAATTTAGCCAGCTTGCGCAATCTTTGTGTAAGTATAATACTTACGACCAATGACTCTACTGAAAAGGACATATTGAAAACATTAATTTATCTATAAATCTACAAGGTTATTATAAACTCAGCAAACTCTCCTTCTTTTGTTTGAATTTTAATTCGCCGCCGTGGCCTTTGGTAATGATATCGCAGCTCAAAGATAAGCCCAATCCATTACCATTATGTTGATCCAAGTCTTCTTTTCCTGTTATACTTTCCTTTCTACAAAATACATATCGATCACTCCTTTATTCTTTGCTTCAATTTTACCACGATGGGTGCAGTTGAATGTATCTTTGATCAATTCATAGGTGCTACCACTGATGTTCACTTTCCCTGGTTCACCGGATGATTCCATGCGGGAAGCAATGTTTACCGCATCACCCCAGATATCGTAAGCGAATTTTTTGATGCCAACGATACCGGCTACTACCGGGCCCGTATGGCAGCCAATGCGTATCTCAAAAAACGGCAATCCTTTTTGAATGCGTTTTTGTTTTTCATCATTGATAAAATCACGCATTTCAATAGCCGCACTTACTGTATCGAATGCATTGGTTTTATTCGCAACGGGTAAACCGCCTGCGCACATGTATGCATCCCCGATCGTTTTTATCTTTTCAATCCCATATTTGGTGATGATGTTATCAAATGCAGAATAACAATAATTGATCTTGTTTACCAGTTCCTGCGCATCCATGCTTTCACTCATCGCCGTAAAATTTTTGAAATCGGTGAACAGGATCGTCACCTGTTCAAAATCCTTTGCTTTTGTTGAACCTGTTCTTTTTAGTTCTTCTGCAGTTTCGGCAGGAAGGATATTCAGCAACAATTCATCGCTGCGTTTTTTTTCTTCTTCCACAACTTCTTTTTGTTTGCGTATTACAACCGTTGCTTTTTCAACCTCTCTTATAAGTTCTTTTTGTTTTGTACGTAAAGCATGTGTCCGGTACCGGTAATAACCAATGGCAGCAGCAGCAATAATGACCCCGAATAAAATTCTTGCCCAAATGGTTTTCCACCAGGGTGGATTGATCGTTATTGTTAACTGTGCGCCGGTTTCATTCCATACGCCTTCATTGTTACAGGCTTTTACCTTGAATGTATAATCGCCGGGAGCAAGGTTGGAATAGCTTACATAACGGCGGTTGTCGCAATAGATCCAGTTTGTATCTAATCCCTTCAGCATATATGCATATCGATTGTCCTGGTTACGATAATAACTCAGTGCGCTGAATTCAAAATTGAAACTGTTTTGCCTGTAGTTCAATTCAAATTTTTTATTGCCTATTGGTTGTTCTTTGTCAAAGATCTTGAATGAAGAAATAACAACAACAGGTGGCGTTGATCGTTTGTCTTCAATTTTATCAGGGTCTATGATATTATAACCCGCTACGCCACCTATGAGCAATGTCCCATCTTTAAGTTTTAATGCTGCCTCTGTATTGTATTCATAATTCTGGATACCATCTTTCAATGTAAAATTCTTGCATGAATGGTCTACAGGATTAAAGCGACACAGGCCACGGTTTGTACCAGCCCAAAGCATTCCGTTATTATCACAAAGAAGCGAATAGATGGCATCGTTAGGTAACCCGTTTTCCATCGTGAAATGTGTGAAATTATTTTCTGCTTTGTTGTAACGGTTCAGGCCACCGCCGTTGGTGCCGATCCACATTACACCCTTCTTATCAAATGCGAAGGAACGTACATTGTTATTATGCAAACTTTTTTCATTACCGGGGATATTGTAATAACGGATCCACTTATTCGTTGCTGCATCCAACCTGTTAAGCCCGTTCTCAGAACCTGCCCATATATTTCCATCGGCATCTTCAGTAAAAGCAAATACCTTATTGGATGAAATGGAAGAGGAATCTTTTTCATTGAACAAAATGCTGCTTATCTTAATGGCCGAAGGATTTTCAAAATTTAAGTCAGCAATATTTATTTTGTAAGTACCTCCGCCATAAGTTGCGATCCACATGACGTTTTTACGATCGCAATAAAGGTCGCGGAATATTCCGGCACCGTATCCCATGTCACGCTCCGGGTATGGCATCATAAGTGATATTTGTTTTCCTGATCTTTCGTTCCAGATGATCAACGCTCCATACCAGGTGCCGATCCATATATTTCCTGAATGGTCGCGGGCAAAACTTCCAATGCGACCGTCACTGGCCATTTTTTCTGAGAACAGTGCGCTTAGACTGCTGTATTCATTTTTATTTTTGTCATAACTGTATAAACCTTTTAAAGTACCGATCCAATAACCATTTTCCGTTTCAAGAAATGCACGAATATTCTCATTAAACCCTCCCGAAGTAGCCTTGGTTTTATTTTCGACAGGAATGGCAGTTTTTAATACAGCAACAACGGGCTCCATTTTGATCAATCCTTTTCCGAAGCAACCGACCCAGATCACGCCATTTTTATCGGGCAGCACAATATCGGATGCGTTAGAGATAAGACTGTTCGAATTACCCGGTTCATGAATGAACTGTTCTACTTCTTCTGTTGCAGGATTCATGCGAAATAAACCCATTCCCCGGGAAGAGATCCAGAGCAAACCTTTTTCGTCTATATATCCACGTTCGAAAAACCGGTCTTTCAATTCTTCTTCGGGAATCCTTTTATTAAGTGTAATGATTTTTTCAACCCCATCCTGCACATTTACTTTGTATACAAGGCCTGCATTTGAAAATACCAGGAGCCATTGGTTATAGGTTACTGTAAATCCATAGATCAGTGTGCCTATATTATTCAAATGCTTTAAGTTGAAAACAGGAGAAAATTTCTTCGTTGCCTTGTTAAACTTATAAAGATGTGTATTGCTGATCGCAATAAAAGTTTTTTCAGCAGGGATATACTGGAAGTCAATAATGGTTGTGTCGGGTTGCCCGTTGCTGTTCAGAATAATTATTTTTTCAAACTTTTTATGATCAACATCAAACAGGTATGCAAGACTTCCGATCCCAACTATGATTTGATCTACCGAATCAGTTGCCTGGTACATATAGGGGGCACTCTTATTATCGGGGATGGGATAGGAATCATGGCTTGTATTGCTGACACGAATAAGGTGATAGTTAGTGATCAAATAATAAGCCTGTGGATCATTTTTTAATTTGAATGAAAGCTTGGGTGGTTCATTGATCCCATTTGAGAAACTTTTTGAAAATGACTCTGTAATTGGATCGTAAACCTGGAACCCGGAATTGGTCTCAAAATAAATATCTCCTTTAAGGGTCATGTTTCCCGTCCATACACTATTATTTGCAAGACTTGTGCTGTCATCAGGATTGTGACGAAAGGTTTTAAAATTGTATCCGTCGAAACGCGAAACACCTTCCTCACTGTAAAGCCACAAGTATCCCGTGGTATCTTTAAACATGCCAAGAATTGAACCTGAAGATATGCCTTGTTCCTGTGTGTAATTGGTAAATGTATATTGCTGCTGTGCGAAGGACACGGCAGGAATGATCAGCAGCAGTATGAAATAGAAGAATCGTTTCATAAAAAAGTTCTATGAATAAAACTCCATCCCGTTTTGGTTACTGAATATAAAACTTTTTGTCTGAACTATGATTTTCATGATTTAGTGAAGACAATGATTTAAAAAAAATAATCATGGTCTTCATTTGATCACATTAATCATAGTTCAGACAACCGGCAGCTGAATAATAAATATTGTTCCTTCATTTTCTTTCGTTTCCACTTTTAATTCCCCTCCATGCGCCTTTACAATATCATAACTCAACGATAAACCCAACCCTGTTCCCTGTCCCGTTGGTTTGGTGGTGAAGAAGGGCTGGAAGATCTTATCTTTTATGGATGAAGGAATTCCGTTTCCGTTATCAGCAACTTTTATTTCAATCTTGTTGTTTATTTTCTTTGTGGAAACGGTAACTATTGGCTCATAGCTCATAGCTGATGGCTCATAGCTTTTCTTCTTTTCGTTCACCGCATAAAATGCATTTGTAATTAAGTTTAGAATAACTCTTCCAATATCCTGTGGTATGATATTTATTTTTCCAATCGTTTCATCAAAATCAGTTTTCAATATTGCATTGAATGATTTGTCTTTAGCACGAAGGCCATGGTAGGCCAATCGGAAATATTCATCACACAATGCATTAATGTCTGTAGGTTCTTTTTGCCCGCTGCTGCTGCGGCTGTGTTGCAACATTCCTTTTACAATAGCATCCGCACGTTTGCCATGATGATTTATTTTTTCTTCATTGTCCTGTATGTCTTTTGCAATTGCTTTTACTTCTGTAATATTTCCTTTGTCAACTTCTTCAACCATTTCCTTTATCAACTCTGTATTTACTTCTGAAAAGTTATTAACGAAGTTCAATGGATTTTGAATTTCATGCGCAATGCCTGCGGTGAGTTCACCGAGGCTTGCCATTTTTTCTGATTGGATCAATTGCACCTGAGTGGATTGTAGTTCTTTGAGCGTATTTTCTACTGCTTCTTTTTGATGAACTACTTCTGCGGTACGCTCGGCTACCTGCTTTTCAAGTTTTATCTTTTGTTCCTCGATAAGCTCCCTTTTTTGAATTTCCATTTCTTTTTCAGATCGTTCTTTTTCGACAGCCTGTTGTGCCATAACCTTCCGGGCTTCTGTATAATTTCTCGTTAACGCAGTTGAAAAAAACAACACGATCCAGGATGTAGTAAAAAATTCAGCATAAAAGAAAAAATTAATCCTGCCTAACGGATTGTCAGAATTGCCTGTTAGAAGTTGGTTGGTGAGGCTATATACGATACTCGCAAATTCTACTACTGACCATATGACCAGGAATGGAGCCAGTGTAAGTAATAGAAATTTTGCAGGCTGGTATTTTTTACGGTAAAGTTGTATAAGCGTAAGTGCAATGGTGAACACTACGATCTCGTAAGTGATCGGTATGCCGGCACCTACAAAGATGTCATATGAGCGTGGCACTAAAGGACTGATCAATAAAAACACGATCATGTAGACCGGCATAAAAACAACGGACGCAATAAGTAGCTTATCCCATTTGGGGGCATTCACTCTTGTATTAAGGTATTCCCTGATGAATTGTACCAAAAATAAATGAACAAGTATCCAGAAAACAAAACGGCCCCAGTAAAATGCCTCCGGGTATCCCGGGAATAAAAGATGCTCGTATTCACTTGGGAACTGAACGATGGAATAAAATAAAAGAAAGAAAAAATAATATAAATAGGCTTTTTCACGAATAAGGATATAATTGTACAGGCTGAATAAAATGGTTGCAAGAAAAATACCCACAAAAAGCATCCGGAGAACGGTATATTTAATGCCGGGTCCTTCTAAAGAATCTTCATAAGCATTTTTATAAAAAGAAAGTTCTGATTTAAAATATACGTCTAAGCGTGATGGTTTTGCCTGGATAAAACTATTATGCAGTCTGATATAAATAGTACGTTCCTGGTTGGGTAATAAATTTACAACGATCGAAGCGACAGCCCTGGTTCCGGCTTTATTATTCCAGGGCGTTAATATTCCTGCCCTTTGCTCAAGCCATTTCCCTGAACTGTCCTGGAGATATAAATAATAATATTCGATCAATTCATAATTGGCTCCATTGAGGAAATGAAGATTGACTTCCCTGTCAAGGCTGTTGTGGATCCGAAACCTCAACCAATATGTCTTAGTCCTATAATCGGTCCCGGCATTATTTGTAAAAAAGTTATTGGATAAAGGAACCTGGCTTACTTCAGTAATATTCCATTTGTTTCCGGGGTCTTTCAATATTTGTGTATGCGTACTGTCAATGGTATACAAAGCGGCACTATCTTCCTTTAGATCGTACGCAGGAAGTAAAGTATTTTGAGCAAATAAATGAGACAATGCTAAAAAAGCAATGTTTAGCACAACAATACAAAAAAGCTTTTTAAACATTTGACCATTGATTTATTTGATTGAATGATCAGCATGATTGGTTTATAAGTTAATCATGTAATCTTATAAATTATAGTTTAGCCAACTGGTAATTCAATTATAAATGTTGTCCCTTCATTTTCTTTTGTTTCCACTTTTAGTTTCCCACTATGAGCCTTTACAATATCATAACTCAACGATAACCCCAATCCTGTTCCCTGGCCTGTTGGTTTTGTGGTGAAAAAGGGTTGGAATATCTTATCTTTTATTGATGAAGGAATTCCGTTCCCGTTGTCGGCGACGCTGATCTCAATTCTATTGTTTGATTTTTTTGTACTGATGGAAACCGTTGGGTCGTAACCAACGTTTAACGTTGAACGTTGAACGTTGTGCTTTTCATTCACTGCGTAAAATGCATTTGTAATTAAGTTTAAAATCACTCTTCCTATATCCTGTGGTATGATATTGATCTTTCCAATTGTTTCATCGAAATCTGTTTTCAATGTAGCGTTGAATGATTTGTCTTTTGCCCTCAGGCCATGATAGGAGAGGCGTAAATATTCATCACACAATGCATTGATGTCTGTTGGTTCTTTTTGTCCACTGCTGCTGCGGCTGTGTTGCAACATACCTTTTACAATGGCGTCTGCACGTTTACCGTGATGATTTATTTTTTCAAGATTCTGCACAAGGTCATTGGCTAAAGATTTTACCTCATTTGTATTTCCTTTGTCAACTTCATCAACCATTTCCTTTGTCAACTCAACACTCACTTCCGAAAAATTATTTACAAAATTCAACGGGTTTTGAATTTCATGGGCGATGCCTGCAGTGAGTTCACCCAACGAAGCCATTTTTTCTGATTGAACGAGTTGGCTTTGGGTGGATCTTAGATCCGACAAGGTTGTTTCTAATACCTTATTGGCTTTTTGTTTTTGCCGGTTATTTCTATAAAAAATAATAGCAAGCAACAATAGCACAGCTATGCCTGCAATGAAAAAGTATGTCTTGATCTTATTCTGGTAAGTGATCTTATCCTTTTCTACATTTTGTAAACGAAGCTGTTCATTCAGTGTAACCGCCTGGAATGCTGCAAGGTTTTTGATCCTTGATTGATAAAGGCTGTCTTTAACCAATAGCGTAAGTTCCTGGTATTTTAATAAGCTGTCGGTTTGGTTTCTCATCTTATAAGCCAGGTAAACATTCTCATAAACAGTTCCGAGGTTCACCCTATACCATCTTACGGAGCCTAGTTGCTGAATGCTTTGCAGGCCCAGCATAGAATAATAAAGTGCCGAATCTTTTTCCTTCGTAGCAAGAAAATATTTTGTAAGAAAAAAATAACTATTACATAATCCATTCAGGTTGTTTTCTGCTTTAGCTACTTCTATGCTTTTACGATAATTTTCAAGGGTTTTCGGAAGATCATTTTTTTCGAAATAAATATTTCCGAGTGTGAAGTAAACCTGCCCGAGATATTTTTTAAACCCCGATCTCAAAGTCATTTGCTCGGCTTCTTGTTCGTACATCATTGCAGAATCCAGCTTGCCTGCAGTCATATAGCTTCTTCCAAGATTCATGGAAGCAAGCATTTGCCTTACCGGGTAATTGATCTCTGAAGCGATCCTTCTTGCTTCTTTGTAATGAAAGATCTCTTGCTCTGAATTTTGCGTTTCCCTCATAAGTATAGCAAACATGTGATGCGTGTATGCAAGTATCAAAAGTCTTTTATTGCCGTTAAACGCCTGGGAAAATAATATCCATGTATCCTGCTTGTCATTCTTTGCATCTTCAACAATTTTAAATGCATCCAATACACGCCGGAGCGCATCTGCGTATCTGCCCAATCCTATTAATTGATAGGCTGTATTATCGAGGTAAAAAGCTTCTGCCAGTTTCTTATCATGCTTACGGGCAAGCGCCAGATCCTGTTCGGCATAATAAAGGGCAGAATCCTTGTTGGTCTCTTCGTAAAAGTCATACATGTATTTGGCTGCTGTGTACTTTGCGGAATCACTCTTTGCATTTAAATAAGCATTTCGTAAACTATCGGGTAACTGTTGGGCCTTTATTACAACAGGTATCAACAGCACTAAAAATATTTTGATAGATCTCATTTCGCAAACATTAGATTATTGGTAATTGTATAATGAATGTGGAGCCTTCATTTTCTTTTGTCTCCACTTTCAATGCTCCACCATGTACTTTTACAATGTCATAACTTAAAGATAATCCTAATCCCGTTCCCTGTCCTGTCGGTTTGGTGGTGAAAAAGGGTTGGAAGATCTTATCTTTTATTGATGAAGGAATTCCGTTTCCGTTATCAGCAACTTTTATTTCAATCTTGTTGTTTATTTTTTTTGTGGAAACTGTAACCATTGGCTCATAGCTCATGGCTGATGGCTCATAGCTTTTCTTCCTTTCGTTCACCGCATAAAATGCATTCGTAATTAAATTCAAAATCACCCTTCCAATATCCTGTGGGATGATATTTATTTTTCCAATCGATTCATCAAATTCAGTTTTCAATGTTGCATTGAATGATTTGTCTTTTGCACGAAGGCCATGATATGCCAGTCTTAAATATTCATCAGCCAATGTATTAATGTCTGTTGGTTCTTTTTGCCCGCTGCTGCTACGGCTGTGTTGCAACATTCCTTTTACGATCGCATCTGCACGTTTGCCGTGATGATTTATTTTTTGTTCGTTCTCTTTAATATCATTTGCAATTGCTTTTACTGCTGTTATATTTCCTTTATCAACTTCTTCAACCAACTCTTCTATCAACTCTGCATTCACTTCTGAAAAATTATTCACGAAATTCAACGGGTTTTGAATTTCATGTGCAATGCCTGCAGTGAGTTCACCGAGTGAAGCCATTTTTTCGGCTTGGATGAGTTGCGACTGAGTTGATTTCAAATTGTTATATGCTGCTTCAATTTTTCTTTTGGCTGCCTGTTTATGTTTATTGTTCCGATATAGTATGACAGCGATCACCAACATGGCAACCAACCCTGCAAGCAGGCTGAATATTTTTAACCTGGATCGGTATTCCTGTTGTGCTTCCTTTCTTTCCTGTTCTATTTGTTTTGCTTGCATCATATCGCCGAAAAAAAGATTTTGAGCCTTTTTCATTTTTTCATTGGTAAGCGTTATGTCTTTTAAGGATTTATTGAGTGCCAGGTAGGTATAGGCGCTGTCAAATTGTTTTTTTTCTTTGAATAATTCTGAAAGTACCAATGTTGCTAAAATAATGGATGATGTGTCGGGAACAGCTTTAAATTCATTTAAACCGCGGTAAGCGTATGTAAATGCAGAATCAAGTTGGCCTTTCTGCCGGTACAAATAAGATAATTGGAAACGGGATATCCGCTCAATATCCAGGCGGCCAGCCCCGGCAGCATATACACGACATAGGCTGTTATAAAAAAAAGAAGAATCAATATTTCCCATTTCCCTGAAAGTATTTTCCAATCCAAATGTTGTTAAGGCAAGCCACTCAGCTGTTTTATTTTGTTCTGCCAGCGAATGAAAAGCGAGATACCTGTAATACAACGAGGAATCCAGTTGTTTCAGTTCCTGGAAAATATTTCCAAGGTTATGATAGATTACACGCCTGTATAATGATATTTTTACAGGGTCTTTATAATACCCCGAATTAATAAAGTCCCAAAGATCTCTCGTAGTCTCGAGGGCTTTTTGATGATCTCCCATGTTGCCGTATGTCCATATGATTTCTCTCTTCGTGATAAAGATCCCGGTAGTATCATGTAGCTGTTCTTCCAGTTTTAAATTATCCAGTGTGATCTTAAGGGCTGCAGGGTAATCGCCCATCTTGTTGTATAGTCCCGCAAGAAGGTTACTTCCTTTTATTTGCAAAGATGGTAATTTTAAATCCTCGTTCAAATCGAGTGCTTTTTGAAAATAGAAGAAAGCGGAATCAACTTTTGAAAGACTATATTGATCGCCAACCTGTAAAAATAAAGCTGCCTTTAATGAATCATTCTTTGTATTAAGTATTAAATTATGCAGGGAATCCAGCGTATTAACACGGGGTTGAGCAACAAGTTTATTCGAAACTATAGTTAATAAGGTACCGCATAAAATGATAAAGCTGTATCGCATCAGTCATTGGGGTTTAAGGGTAATTGAATAGTAAATTCAGAACCCTCATTTTCTTTTGTTTCCACTTTTAATTTTCCTCCATGCGCTTTTACAATATCATAGCTCAATGATAATCCCAATCCGGTTCCCTCTCCTGTTGGTTTGGTGGTGAAGAAGGGTTGAAAGATTTTATCTTTTATGGATGAAGGAATTCCGTTTCCGTTATCGGCAACGCTGATCTCAATTTTGTTATTTACTTTTTTTGTGCTGATTGAAACAGTTGGTTCGTAGGAAACGTTTAATGTTGAACTTTTGACATTTTGCTTTTCGTTCACTACGTAAAACGCATTTGTAATCAAATTCAACAGCACCCTTCCAATATCCTGTGGGATGATGTTTATGTTTCCAATGCTTTCATCAAAATCAGTTTTCAATGTGGCATTGAATGATTTGTTCTTTGCACGAAGGCCATGATATGCCAGGCGTAAATACTCATCAGCAAGTTTATTGATATCGGTAGGTTCTTTTGTTGAGTTTGTTGTACGGCTGTGTTGCAGCATTCCTTTTACAATGGCATCTGCACGTTTACCATGATGATTTATTTTTTCATTGTTCTGAAAAATATCATTTAATATTTCATCCTGCTCTTCACTTTTTAATTTTGCTCTTTGACTTTTTAATTCTTCTATCAATTCATTATTTACTTCACTGAAATTATTGACAAAATTCAACGGGTTTTGAATTTCATGTGCAATGCCTGCGGTAAGTTCACCCAGCGAAGCCATTTTTTCGGATTGAACAAGTTGCGCCTGTGTAGCTTTTAATTCAGTATAGGCTTTTTCAATTTCTTTTGCCTGCGCCAGCTCTTTTGCCTGTGTTCTTTCTCTTTCCTTTTTTAAGATATTTCGCTTCTGGTAATTATATATGCCTAGTCCAGCCACCAAAAGCATTATCGCATACAATATGTAAGCCCACCATGTTTTCCACCATGGTGGTGTAATGGTAATGGCCATTGATCTTTCAGTAAAAGAACCTTCGCTGTTGATGGCTTTAATGTGCAGTATGTATTTCCCGGTCGGGACATTGTAAAAGATCACTTTGTTTTCTGTACCGATATTGTGCCACTCGTCGTCGTAGTTTTCGAGTTTATACAGAAAGTTAATGTCTCCCGGGTTTTTATAATCGAGTGCATTAAATTCAAATGAAAAAGTATTTTGATCATGAGCAAGTGTTATCGCATCTGTTTTCCATATGGGACCGGATAATATATTGCTTTCTCCCGCAATTACATTTCCATTGCTTATTTTAAGGTTGGTAAACTGGAGCGTTGGAACACTGCGGGTGCTGTCTATTGCCTCCGGGATAAAGGAATAAAAACCTTTTTGCCCCCCAAAGAATAAACGTCCGTCTTTTGCTTTAATATTTCTCAAAAAAAGTTCAGTCATGGTATTAATGCCATGACCAGCATTAAATATTTTTATTGCATTGCGTTGCTTGTTGATACCTACAATAGTCTTATCGGTGCTTACCCATAATTGACCAATATTGTCTTCGATCAAACCATACACCGGTGATATTCCATCAGGAAAAGCCGCGTCAGTATATTTTTTAAAATATTTTTTTTGTGTTTCAAAGAAGAATAGTCCGTTTGTGGCCCCGGCCCACACTTTACCACTTGCATCTATGCAAACATTGAAAGAGCGGCCATTAATTAAATAGCGGGTGAATTTCCCGGTTTTATTATCAAGATAATTTACTTCGTTATCAGTTCCTATCCATAGGCCTCCATTTTTGTCTTCTGCAATGCTGTGGGCGCTGCCGCTGCCCAGGCTGCTGCTGTCTTTTGAATCGTGCTTATAGTTTACACATATGCCTGTTGCAGGGTTCATTTTTGAAACCCCTTTGTGTGTACATATCCATAGGTTTTTGTGGCTGTCAAAATACAGGTTGTGTATGCCGTTATCTATTAAGCTGGCAGCATTGGCACTGTCATGTTTATAAAGCGTAAACAAGCCGGTAGCTAAATTTAATTTTTGCACACCGGAAAAGTGATGGCCAATCCAGAGATTGCCTTCATTATCCCCGACTAAAGCAAATGGGTTGTCGCTGGCAAGGCTGTTCTTATTTTTGGGATCATACTTGTATTGCTTTTCGGCACCAGTTGTAAGTTCTCTTCGCAACAGGCCGCTGTCAGATCCAATCCATAGTATATGTTTTTCTTCCTCAAGGTAAAATGAAGTGCCGATTGTTTTCAGCGGATTGTAAGGAATGTTGATCTTTGAATAATTGATGTTGTAAATATTGCCAATATCATCGCTAATCCAGAACAAACCATCTTTCGTTGTAAAAGCCGCAGTACTGCCATACGCTGTATAGCCATTGAGGGTATCTTTTGCAAAACGACCGGTTTTATCATCCATTACGGTTCCAAAATGTATTGTTCTTTTAGTTGCCGGATCATACATATTGATACCTCCCACACGGGAACCTATCCAAAGGTTGCCTTTACTATCTTCTTTAATAAACACAATTCCATTAAAAGGAGTTGCCGAAGGAGGAGGGCTACTTAATTTTTCAGGATGCAGGGAATCATAAGGATAATGTGTAAATGTTCCGGCTGCCCTGTTGAATGTGTGCAACCCATCTCCAAAAGTACCGACCCAAAGATTAGCCCTGCTGTCTTCAAATATAGTTGTCACATTATTATTAGAGATGGTATTCGGGTCGGCCGGGTTATGCTGGTAGCGTGTAATTTTTCCGGTAGTTTTATTTAAACTGGCTAAACCGCCAATACCATCTTTTTTTCCTAAAGCAAGATTACCCCACCCAATCCAGAGCACTCCATTTTTATCCTGGTAAATAGCAGATATAGTAGTGATTGTACTGTCATTGACCGATGCCGTTTTTAAACGTTCATCAACATTGTAGTGTATAAATTTACCTGTCTTTTTATCATACCTGTCAAGTCCCCGAATCGTACCGATCCATATATCTCCGCCGCTGTCAGTTGTGATACAAGTGACGGTATCACATGACAGGCTCCCTGGATCTTTTGGGTCATGAACAAAATGAGTAAACTTATTTACTACCGCATCAAAGCGGTCGAGCCCTTTAATAGTTCCTACCCATATAAATCCCTCGGTATCTGCCGATACTATTACGGCAGCATTATTAACCAATGAATTCTTATTCTCGTTATCAGCAACGTAGTGTGTTAATTTATTTCCATCGTAGCGGTTCAATCCTTTTGCAAATGAAGTAAACCAGATATAGCCCCGGGCATCCTGGGTAATGGAACTGATGTCTTGCAAATTAGTCTTTTTCGCCTCCAGCACGAGGTTAAAATGTGGGGTCTGTGAAGACCCAATAAGCGTAATTGCTATAAAAATTATTGAGAGAAACAGTTGTTGCAGTTTTTTCATTGGAATATTTTAAGCAGGCAATGTGATTATAAATATTGAACCTTCATTTTCTTTAGTTTCTACTTTTAGTTCTCCTCCATGTGCTTTTACTATATCATAGCTTAATGATAAACCCAGACCTGTTCCTTGTCCTGTTGGTTTGGTGGTAAAGAAGGGTTGGAAGATTTTATCTTTTATGGATGGAGGAATTCCGTTTCCGTTGTCGGCGATGCTGATCTCGATTATGTTGTTTGATTTTTTTGTCCTGATTGAGACAGTTGGGTCGTAGAAAGCGTTTAACGTTGAGCGTTTAACATTGAGTTTTTCGTTCACGACATAAAACGCATTCGTAATTAAATTCAACATCACTCTTCCAATATCCTGCGGAATGATATTGATGTTCCCAATGCTTTCATCAAAATCAGTTTTTAATGTTGCATTGAATGATTTGTCTTTTGCACGAATACCATGATACGCCAATCGTAAATATTCATCAGCCAGTTTATTAATATCGGTTGGTTCTTTTGTAGAACCTGTTGTACGGCTGTGTTGCAACATGCCTTTTACAATGGCATCAGCACGTTTACCGTGGTGATTTATTTTTTCAAGATTTTGTTTAATATCGTTTGCAATCGCTTCGGCTTCGGATGCATTTCCCTTTTTAACTTCATCAACCATTTCTTCTATCAACTCTGTATTCACTTCTGAAAAATTATTAACGAAGTTCAACGGGTTTTGAATTTCATGTGCAATGCCTGCAGTGAGTTCTCCAAGAGAAGCCATTTTTTCTGATTGGATAAGTTGAGATTGAGTGGATTTAAGTTTGTCGAGTGTTTGTTCTATTTGACCTTTCTGTTGTTGCAGCAATTTTTTTGCCTGTAGTTCTTTTCTTTTACTGCGCCAGAATATAAATGCCAGTCCCATCAGGAAAATGGCTACTGCACTTAACAGGTATAATATGATCCGGTTTTGAAAAGCAGCTTTTTGTGCTACAAGTTCTTTTTGCCGCTGCATATCGTTATAGGCCATACTCTGCGCCTGTTCCATTACTTTACTTCCATATAAGCTGTCCTTTAAAGTGTAATAACGTTCCAGGTAAGAAAGCGTACTATCGGTGTTAGGTAAAGCACGGTAATAATTGGCCATTAAAGATAGAGCCCCAAGCTGCGTGGTCAAATTAGATGTTCTTGCATTGTTATATACGTCGGATACAAAATAGAAAGCAGAATCCATCCTTTTGTTTTGAAGGTAGAAATTAGCATTAAGGGTAGCAACGAGAATTTGCATTCCGCTATTTCGGATGACAAAAGGCATTTGGCTTACCTGCCGGTAATACTGTAACCTGTTTTCCTTATTATCTAAACTTGCTAAATGTAAAAGCGCTATTGGGTGTATAACATCAATATGCTTTTCTACACCCAAACGATAACTTTCCATGAAATACGCCAATGCAGAATCTCTTTTTTGTTCCTGCATGAGCATACCACCTATGTTGCCGAGATCATAACCCACAAATAAATAGTCATTGCCTTTTCGGGAATATTCCAAAGCTTTTGACATATAGTCCTTCGACATTTGTAAATTGTTTGGATAGCAATTGCCCAAATTGTTATATGCTATGCCGATAGCCTGTGCGTTGCCGGTAGCTTCGGCCTGTTGTAATGATTCATAGATCATTTTCAATCCCCCGGCTGTATTTCCATTCATGCAATTAATATAACCCAACTCTGCCATGACCGCAGCCTCCAGCACTTTATCTCCCCGCTTCCTGGCACCATCAAGGATCAGTTTGTGATAATAGAGAGAACGCTCGGGTGTTAGTTCATCGGAATTGTCTGCAATATCATAAAACATGGCAATCCGCTCTGCTGCTGAATTTGACTTCCATAACAGTACTAATACACTATCCCGGTTAAGTTGTAGTGGATGATTGTTTTTTTGGGACAATGCAATGGCCGTTAAACTGTCCACCGTTTTTTTTGGGAAAGTTTGAGCCATGCCAATGATCGTCATGAGTAGAAAACAAAAAGAGAAAAAATATTTCATATACTTTTTATGCAGTTGGTAATTGTAAAATAAATGTTGAGCTTTCTCCTTCCTTTGTCTCTACTTTTAATTCTCCACTATGCGCTTTCACAATATCATTGCTTGTCTGAACTATGATTTTTATGATTTATTGAAGACTATGATTTTGAAAAATATGATCATAGTTATCATTTAATCAAGTTAATCATGGTTCAGACGATAGGCAATTGAATAATAAATGTTGTTCCTTCTTCCTCTATCGTTTCCACTTTCAACTCTCCTCCATGCGCTTTCACGATATCATATGCCAATGATAATCCCAATCCTGTTCCCTGGCCAGTTGGTTTGGTGGTGAAGAAAGGCTGGAAGATCTTATCTTTTATGGATGAAGGAATTCCGTTCCCGTTATCGGCAATGCTGATCTCGATTTTGTTATTTAATTTTTTTGTACCGATAGTAACTGTTGGTTCGTAGTGAGAAGCTATGAGCTTTGAGCTATGAGCTGTGAGTTTTGTTTTCTCATTTGTTGCATAAAACGCATTCGTAATTAAATTCAATAGCACCCTTCCCATATCCTGAGGAATAATATTTATTTTTCCAATGCTTTCATCAAGATCAGTTTTCAATGTTGCATTGAATGATTTGTCTTTTGCACGAAAGCCATGATAAGCTAATCGTAAATACTCATCAGTCAGTTTATTAATATCAGTTGGCTCTTTTGTTGAGCTTGTTGTACGGCTGTGTTGTAACATTCCTTTTACGATCGCATCTGCACGTTTACCGTGGTGATTTATTTTTTCAAGATTTTGTTTGATATCACTTGCAATGGCTTCAGCTTCGGATGCATTTCCCTTTTTAACTTCATCAACCATTTCCTCTATCAACTCTGCATTCACTTCTGAAAAATTATTCACGAAATTCAACGGGTTTTGAATTTCATGGGCGATGCCTGCGGTGAGTTCTCCGAGAGACGCCATTTTTTCTGACTGGATAAGCTGTGTTTGCGTAGATTTCAGATCAACCAGTGTTTTTTCTAAGATCTTGTTTACTTTTTGCTTTTGACGGTTGTTACGATAAAGGAAAAATACAATGATGATAAATATGCTTAAACCTGCAAGCAATAAATAGATCCTGATTTTATTTTTTAGATCAATTTTTTCCTGTTCAATTTCCTGCACCCGATTTTGCTCACGAATCCCGATTGCCTGCACTTGTTTTGCTTTATCAGCACTATAAAGAGAATCCTTTGTATTGACAGCTAGTTTATAGTATTTCAAAGTGCTGTCGGCCGGGCCTTTTTTTTCATATGCCTCGTATATGTATTGATAAGAACGCATCAATTGTTGTTTATAATCTATTTTTCCTGAAATGGTTGCGGCAAGCTTTGAATAATATATAGCACTGTCAGGTTGATCTTTCGCCAGGTACATCTGTGAGAAATCGTTCATGATATAACAGCTATCCAGGATACTTGATGTTTGTGCAAATTTTAGGCTTTCTCTATAATAGGGAAATGCCTCATCATATTTTTTTTGTGCCATGTATGCTTCGCCGAATGTGCTGAGTATTTTACAAAGCAGGTATGAATCATTTATTTTCCGTGCAAGCGTCACAGCTTTTTCTCCCATTGCAAAACCTGAATCAGCAAATCCATATTCAGAATAATCGGAGCTTAAATTATTGTAGGCCGTTGCCACTTCGTAATCATCGTTTAACGCAAGACTAAGCTCAAGCGTTTTTTTATCATAGTAAAGTGTTTTTTCTTTATCGCCTGCGGCATAATAAGCATAACTAAAATGCCTGTTGGTTACCATTATTCCATAAGCATCTTTGCGTTGTTCAAACCTGGTCATGAGCGGAAATAATTCATTGAGTGCAATAGAATATTCGCTGATCCTCGCCATAACCCTGCAGATCGATAGCAAGACATAGTCTTCTGAAGAAAGGTCATTTGTTTTTTTGAAATATTCTTTCAGCTTTAAAAATTTTGGAAGAATTGAATCATTATGCACGTTTAAGTCATAGTATCTTGTAAGTAACCTTCCTTTTTCCGAATTATTTTTTGCGGCATTGAATAAAACCTTTATGCTATCTGGTAACGGCTGTGCAGTAATGTAACTGCAAAGGACGAGACATAAAAGCAAGAATATAATTCGTTTCATTTTAAACGTTAAATGGTAATTGCATAATAAATGTTGATCCTTCGTTTTCTTTTGTCTCTACTTTCAATTCCCCGCCATGTGCTTTCACAATATCATATGCCAATGATAATCCCAACCCTGTTCCCTGGCCTGTTGGTTTGGTGGTGAAGAATGGTTGAAAGATTTTGTCTACAATATTTTTTGGAATGCCATTTCCGTTATCAGAAACAATTATACAGACCCCCCGCCCCCCTAAAGAGGGAGAAGTAGATTTAGTAGTAACCGAGACAATTGGTTCGTAAATATTGTTGGCTTGTTTTTTCTTTTCTCCTGTTGCGTAAAATGCATTTGTAATTAAATTCAACATCACTCTTCCAATATCCTGCGGAATGATATTTATTTTTCCGACTGTTTCATCAAAATCTGTTTTTAATGTTGCATTGAATGATTTGTCTTTTGCACGAAGGCCATGATAAGCCAGGCGTAAATATTCATCAGCCAGTTTATTGATATCCGTTGGTTCTTTTGTTGAGCCTGTTGTACGGCTGTGTTGCAACATTCCTTTTACAATACCATCTGCACGTTTGCCATGATGATTTATCTTTTCTAAATTTTGTATAAGATCGTCAGCGATCGCTTTTGCTTCTTCATTATTACCTTTCTCAACTTCATCAACCATTTCCTTTATCAACTCTACACTTACTTCAGAAAAATTATTTACGAAGTTCAACGGGTTTTGAATTTCATGTGCAATGCCTGCAGTGAGTTCGCCCAATGAAGCCATTTTTTCTGACTGTATCAATTGCTTTTGTGCAGACTGTAATTCTGTGAGTGCTTCTTCTGCTTTTTGTTTGGCGTCTTTGATGGCGATGAGGTCCTGCTCGGCTTGTATGGCATGTGCTTCTGCTAATTTCAGATCATTGAAACGGGTAAAGGTGAGGTTGAATACATAGGCAAATCTTTCCAGTAGTTGTAATGTTTCCGGCGATTGTTCTTCAGGCGAAGCCATACCAATAAAACCGTTATTAAAATAAGCAATATCCTGTACCCTTCTTGTTTGTGTAAGGCCGCCTTTGAATGGAACATTGATACTGGTAAGGTATTTAAAATATTCCTGCAATTCTGCTCCCTGCATATCAATGACCAATGATTTTTTTTCCTGCTTCCATCCATCAAACATTTTTTGGAAAGTAGGATTATCATTGAGGTTTGTTTCAAATGCTGAACTTACCTGGCTTCCATCTTCATCTGTTATCCAGAACTCTGTAGTGCCGGTCTCATTTTTAACGATGGCTATATATAAACGGTTGGGCTGAATGCCCAATAAAATTAATTGCCTGAATAATACTGCAGCTGTTTCTGCAAGCTCATCCGATCTTTGCATGGCGAGTGTACGGCTTCTCACACGTTCGAGTGCGACTTCGATCTTTGCTTCTTTTGCCTGTGCTTCTGCCTGTTTAAGATCACTATAGCGGGTATAGGTCAACGTGAATACATCTGCAAAGCGCCTTAATATTATCTGGGCTTCTTCAGGAAAAGGGGTTTCCCGAAATGCAAACAATCCACCCGATGACCACACCGCATTATAATAATACTGGGTCATTTCTTCAGTTCCTGCTACCAATGATTGAGATGCCGGTAACTTAAAATTTTCCCCGGCAACGGCTTTGTAATAATTATTCAGGTCTTCTCCTTTTAAAGTGTAGTTATGATCTTCGTGATTGAGCCAAGCATCAAATGCGCCTGACAACAGGGGATGAATATCCATTGACTCATCTCCTGATACCTGTACTACTGTGTCATTATCAGCTATCGTTGTTGTCCAGACATTGGCCGTTCTTTTTTCTTTATTAAGAATGCCAATACCGCAACGCAACATGCCCAGGTCAAGTTTGCCGAGCTCTTCAAATACAATGGTGATGGCTGCTGCAAGGTCTTCACTTTTTTGCATAGACATGGCTTTGCTTCTCACCCTTTCTAAAGAGGCTTCGATCTTTGATTCTCTTGCCTGTGCTTCTGCTTTTTGCAGGTCGAGGAAACGGCGATAGGTTCTTTCAAATTCGATCGCAAAGCGGCCAAGCAATTTTTTTTCATCTTCAGTCAGATCATTTTCAACCATTACACCAAAGCAACCATACTTCATGAATGCTTCTACATAATATAAACCACTGGAGAAGTACTCCGGTTTCAATTGTTCAACACCTGCGATCAATTCACTCCATGCAGCAAAATAATTTTCAACACCGGCTGGAGGTACATGATAAGAAACGATTGGCTCAGTTCCTTTCCAGTCAACCAGGCATTGTGCAGTGGCAGGTTCATTTCTATCCAGTGGATAATTAATGGCCTTGCTTTTAAATAAATTATTTTCTTTCCATGCGGCCCAGAAAATGTGTTTGTCTTTTTCTTCATCCGGCAACCATAAAAATGAAAATGCAGATGGAATGTTGAGTAACAAAACCTGTTCATGAAAAACACGTAAGGTATCATCCAGCTCTTTTGAATGTTGCATGATCATACTTTGTGTACGGGTACGCTCTAATGCGGCTTCGATCAGTGCTTCCCTGGCCTGTGCTTCTGCTTTTTTCAGATCCAGAAAACGTGTATAGGTTTGGTCAAATACGTTTGCAAAACGTTTGAAAATATCATGAGCATCCGGAACAGGCTCATAAGTTATAAACAATAAGAATCCTTTTGAGTAGTAGGCCTGGTGCATGATCTGGAACGTGGGCAATGGATACCCTGCAGTAATAATGGAATCGAGGATCTCATCCATTACCGGCAGTGTGCGCATGTATTTGTAATGCTTCACCAATTCTTCGCCGCCCATTTCTACAACATGCAGGTCTTTGCCTTCTTCAATTCCTTTCCGCATTTGAATGAATAATTCATCCTCTGTTGTGGGCGCTGTAAATGGTGGTTGTAATACTCCTTCACTGCTCATCCATGCAGTGACTGTTGACCTGTCTTCATTCCAGGTACAATAACCTGCACTCCATGCAGGCATACCTAATGATTGTACCTGTTGAAATAATAAGTTGGCTGCTTCGGGTAACTCATCACTTTTTTGCATGGCCATTGTTCTTGCACGCACTCTTTCTAATGCAAGTTGAATTTGTGATTCTTTCGTTTGTGCCTCAGCATTTTTTAAATCAAGAAAACGTGTGTAGGTTTGATCAAACACTTTTGCAAATCTTAAAAGCAATTCCAATGTTTCTTTTGGCCGTGGTTCATTGCTGGATAGTGCCAATGTTCCTTTAGAATAAAATGCAACGTATAAAAACCTTCGGTCTCCCGGTTTTAGGTCTACCGGGAACATGTCTGATTGTACGAGCTTATTGCGGTATTCATTGTATTCGATCAACTCCTGCCAGTCCTGTTCAATAACAAGTGTTTTTTCTTTTGCCTTCCAGGCATTCACCATTTTGTGCATTACAAAACGTTCATTGATATCATGCCTGTAAGTTTGAAGTAATTTTACCCCTTTGATTGTTGCAAATACTTCTACTACATTTCCTTCTTCTTTAATAACGCCAATGGTGAGCTGCTCGGCGGGTTCTCCCAGTTCTTTTAATTGCTGAAATAATTCCAATGAAGTTTCGAGAAGCTCACTACTTTTTTGCATGGCCATTGTCCTGGCACGCACTCTTTCCAGTGCCAGTTGAATTTGTGATTCTCTTGTTTGAGCTTCTGCTTTTTGCAGGTCGTCAAATCTTTTGTATGATAATTCGAAAACAGTTTTAAAGCGTTTTACGATCTCAATTTGTTCAGCTGTTATCGCATTGAAAGTAGAAATACCGATATGTCCTTTTCCAATTGCATACATATACCAGCACATATAATCAGCTGTTTCTTCTCTTGGATCGTTAAGCGGTGATACTGATCTTCTCCAATTGCGCCATTCTTCCATTTCAGATTTTGAGTATTCTCTTTCGTAAAAAGCATCTTTTGATCTTCCCAGGCTTTGATATATTTTTTTTACCAATGGCGAGCTGTCATAACCAACTTCTCCACCACTGATCTTTTCAAAATCGGAATGCACATAAAAAAAATAACTTTGTCTTTCGTCATTCTCAATCGCGATCTGGGCATTTCGAATATTGGTAAACTCCAGAGATGTAAGTTCATTATACATCACTTCGCAAACAGAAACAAGCTCATCAGATTTCTTCATGGCCATCGCAACAGCTCGAACCCTTTCGAGTGCTGTTTCTATTCTTGCTTCTTTAGCCTGAGCTTCTGCAAGGGCTATATCGGTATATCGCTGGTAGGAGAGATTAAATACATTCCTGAAACGTTTGAGTACATTCAATTTTTCTTCAGCAATAACACTGAATGTTGAAATGCCAATGGAACCCGTGCCAATAGAATAGAAATAATAAAACAATGCATCTGCTTTTTCAATTCTTGGGTCATCCTTTTCACCGATCCGTTTCCTGAATGCTTTCCAGTCTTCCAGGTCTTTGCCTTTAAAGTATGTTTCAGAAAATGCATCGCCTGCACTTCTCATTTGTTTTATTTGTTTTTCAATAACAGGATGAATATTGTATACTAAATGATTAATGCTTTTACCGATCTCATCAGAATAATCATAATTCACAAAAGTTTCTTTCTCATCATTGTGGATGTTGATCATCGCATTCCTGATCCCGCTAAATCCCAATGTGTTCAGTTCCGTAAAGAGTACTTCGCAAATTCCGGTCAGGTCATCAGGTGTTCGCATGGCCATGGCCTGTGCCCTTACCCGTTCAAGTGAGGTTTCGATCAGCGCTTCTTTGGCTTGTGATATTGCCAGTTCAATATCAAGATACCTGCGATAGGATAGATCAAAAATATTCCGAAACCGTTTGACGATATCCTGGTCTGCTTCAGTGATCGGTGAATAGGCCGAAATACCAAATGCGATCGGACCGAGAGAATACCAATACCAGGTGAGTGAATTTGCCTGGAACAAAAATGGATCAACAAATTCCGGGCTGGCTTTCTGGTGTTCAATGAACTTATTTAGTTCTGTACCTGCAAGCGTGGTTGTAAAAAATGATCCTTCTCCTTTCAGCATTTGATTTGCGAATTCCAACTGTACCGGGTGCAATGTATAGTCAACTTCAGTGATAAAAGTTTTACTGTGCAGGCCATAGTATTCATAGTTCATGTAAATATGCTTCACCTCATTAAAAATGGCAGTTTGCACATTTCTTAATTCTTTTACATTCAGCAATTCCAATTGTTGTGAAATGCTTTTGCATACATCCAGCATATCATCTGGTTTCCTCATACCCATGGCAACCGTTCTTACTCTTTCAAGTGAAGATTCAATTTCGAGTTCACGGTTTTGTGCTTCAACAGCTTTTTCCTTGTGTTCAAGTTTGAAGTTGGTTATTTCAAATTCTTTATCGGCATCTTTTAAAGATTTGATGATGGTATTTTTTTCTTCTTCGGATAATTTTTTATCCTGTTGAATGTTATTGAGTATATTTTGAAGATGCTGGTTCATTAATTTAATTTCTATTAGGTTCCTTCTCTTTGCGTCTCCCATCTTTGATGGTAAAAATAACCGCGGAGAGGCAGAGACACTGAGTAGTTAAGTTAATTATCTTTTACAGTCTTATTCTTTTTAATCCAATTTTTTTCAACTTTTTATTTTATAAAATAAATTCCTGTCACCATTGCCACAATACAAATGATCGCAAGCATGATGAGCAGTGGTGTAACAAACTTAAACCAGGCTTTTATACTCACATTTACCATGGCCAATGATGGAAGTATCAATCCTGTTGGAGCGATCAGTGACATCAGGCACATGCCATACATATATGAATTTACAATCTCCCTTCCTGGTATATTTACAATAATGGCCAATCCTCCTATGATCGGCATTGTTAATACTGCCATCCCGGATGTGGATTGTATAAAAAGGGAGAATAAAAAATAGAATAACAATAATAACAATATAAAGAAAGCCGGCTGTATACCTGCAACGATCTTTGTTGCTGAAAAAAGAATGGAATCGCTGATATGTCCTTCATTTAAAATGATGGTAACCCCTCTTGCGACACCTACAATAAATGCAACCGAGAGCAAGCTTTCAGCACCCTTAATAAATTCTTTTGTAAAAACTTTTTCTTTTACGCCGCCGATTAATGCAACAAGAATAGATGAGCCGAGGAAGAGCGTTGACATTTCTGTTGTCCACCAATCTAAAAATACCACACCACCGATCATGGACAGAAACGTAGCTATATAGGTGAATAACATCAGTTTTGTTTTGATATCAAGTACGGGAGCCGCCACTTCACTATTTACATTTATCTCATATGGCGGCTTTACAGCGCCATCTATTTTATAAACCAGGGAAGCTGAAGGATCTTTTTTTACTTTGGCAGCATATCTTAGGATATACCATGTCGTTAGCCCGGTAGAAATTGCCCATACGACCAATCTTTCCCCCAATCCATCCAGCCAGTTGATACCTGCCGCATTAGAAGCAATGATGGTGGAAAAAGGATTTGAAAATGCAGCGATAGCACCAACAGATGTGCCACCAAAAATAATAGCCAATGGTACAATGAGATCATATCCGGCAGCGAGGAACAGCGGAACCAGGATCGGGTAAAAAACCAATGCTTCTTCTGCCATTCCATACGAGCCGGCAAAAAATGAAAGTATAATGGTAAGGATCCCGATCAACCATTGTTCACGCCCTTTCATGGTATAGGCGAGCCACGAAATACCTTTTACCATGGCACCGGTTTCATTGAATACAAACATGAAACCACCAATGATGAGTATGAATAGAATGATATCGATGCTGTCGATAATGCCTTTAACAGGCGCCTGTAAAATATTGATAACACCCTGACCATTCCTTTTTTGTTTTGTGAATGTACCGGGAACGGATACAGGCTTACGGATGTCACCCCTGATAAATTTTTCAACAGGGATATGAATGTCGAGACTGTCCAGTGTTTTTTGTGTGAGTGGAACTGATACCTCACTGCTGTCGGAACTAACACTAAATGATTGTCCGTTTACAGATAGTTTATGATACTGTCCAGCAGGTATGACCCAGGTGCATGCTGCAGCCAGTATGATAACGATCATCAATATGGCAATAGGACTAGGGAGCGATTTTTTGTTCGACATATTTGTGTTTTATTCCTTTGCGTCCCTGCGCCTCTGCGGGTTATTTCACCGCAAAGGCGTGGAGACGCGACGTTGATCAATTTCTTTTCAGTTATTCAATTGTTTTCTTTACTGCCGCCAGCTGTACTTTTTTATTCTTAAACAGATCCATTAAAAAGTATATCACAACAAGTGCAGCAATGAATACACAGCTACCGATTATTTCCTGTTTTGATAAATTAGAAAGTAACCAAATGATCGTTACTGTTGCTAGTATAGGAACAGTGATGCCTCCCGGGATATTGAATCCTTTTGAATTGTCGTTGCCTTTTTTCAGGCGAAGCCTGATAGTAGCAAGTACAACACCAAGATAGATCAAAAGGGTAGCGGCGCTTGCTAAAACGAGCAATTGTTTCATCACGCCAAATACTGCAAACAGGAAACCAAGGCTGGTATAAACGGCAATGGCTACATGCGGCGTTACGTATTGCGGGTGAACCTTCGCCATGAATTTAGGCAGTATACCGTTTCTAGCCCCGGCAAACAATACCCTTGGAATGGCGAGTATCTCACCGCTGATGCCCCCGAGCATGGAGACGGCTGTTCCTGCAATGACCAGTGTGGTGCCTGCATCTCCAAAAAGCATTTTTGAAACAGCTGCAAGCGGCGCATCTTTAACAGCATTTAATCCATCTCCTAAAATTCCCTGCGTAACAAGTTGAATGGAAATATAAAGCAGCAGCACGAAGGATAGACCGGATAAAATTCCCAATGGAACTGTACGTGCAGGATTTTTAAATTCACCGCCATTGGTAACAGCCGTTTCAATACCCATGAAAGCAAAAAATAAAATGAGTGATGCGCTGCCGATATTTTCAAAACTGAGTGTATATTTCCAATGAAGATTTTCTGCTGATATATGCCCCATACCAAAACCAATGATCAACAGGAGTGGGATCAATTTTGCAAAAGTGGCGAACAGGATAAACCTTACTCCATATTTAGCCCCACGAATATTGATAAATGCCAATCCTCCAAATAATATGACAAAGAAAATCACCCGGCCAATGGATGAATCCAACGCTGGAAAAAAATAACCCAATGTTTTGCACAATGCATTTGCCATCCCGGCGTCTGCCAGCACACAGGAACCAAACCAGAATACATTGTTTGCTATAAAACCAGCAAAGGGGCCAAATGCACTTTCAATATAAGCATACGTGCCACCACTAACGGTGACCTTGCTGCCTACTTCAGCAAAACACAATGCGATCAAAAAAACCAATGCACCACAAATAAAAAAACATACAATAGCAGCAGCACCTAAATTTTCTGCGGCCAATGCCGGCAAAACAAATATGCCTGTACCCACAGTTACATTCACTACCGCTGACGCTAAGCTGAAAGTGCCGATCTCACGTTTAAGATTTTCCTGCATAGTTTTTTTTATAAGAGCCACCAGCCCAAAAACATTGATTTGAAAATTTGAAGATTTGAAAATGTGCTGATGAAACCCGGTGATTTGAAAACATTGCAATACAAAAGTGCTTTCATTTTCAAATCTTCAAATCAGCATCATTTTGCTGATAATTTATTTATGATCGGATCTTCAATGACTCCTTTATTTTTTGCAATAGAATCCATTTGTTCATTGGGAATGGTTGCTGATAAAATATATTGTTTTACTTTCCATGCATTGCCCTCTTTGACCAATACGCCCGATCCCCGGCAGATCTTCATTTGTGTATTCAGTAATTCATCAAACCATGATACACTTCCGGTTTTGTCAAAATAGATATGGCGGTCAATGGATGTAAAATCCCATGCATGTCCTTTATCGAAATAAGGTTTTGCATAAGCCATGAATTGTTTTTTATCCCATCTTTCTGTTGCATCTGTACCTGTGAAGATGGCATCTTCAGTATAAAAGTCAAAATAGGTTTTGAAATCAGCATGTGCCGCTGCCAGGTTAAATGAATCCAGCAGCGCATTGACCTGTTTCTCTTCATTTGAAATATCAGCAGCCGTAGGTTGCTTTGCGGGAGATGAACAGGCACAGCACAATAATAAAAGTGAAATTAAACCTGCAAGTAGTTTTGATGGTTGGTTCATTGTTGATTTATTTTTTATAAAAATTATCAGGTACAGTAAGATACTATTATTTAGCCGTTACCCGGCTTACTATCGACGACAAGGGTTTACAAATAGCTTAACCACCATTTTTCTTTATGATTCAATTTATATTTATCAAACTTTTTACACAATGGGTAGAGTAACATTATAATGCAGGCCCAAACAGCATACACAACCCACAAGCTAAAACCGTATCCTTTCATTGATGGCAATGCATCTATCCAGTCTGACAGGATCATCTTTTTCCAGCCAAAACCTGCAAGTTGCGCAAATAGCATAGCGGTAAGATGTATAAAATAAAGATGCAGGATATAATAAAAAAAGGGAACTCTTCCAAAAGTTGAAAAAAAGTTTACCAGTTTGCCTTTGAGGTTTTCAGCATTGGCAAGGAAAAGAAATGCTGCACCCAACGTCATCAGTAAATACATCAATGAAGGCGGATATTTATTGGGGTTCAAAAATGAGATGATGCATTTCGAAAAGTTATCATTATAACTCCAGCCAAAAGGGTCACCATACCTGTTGATCCATCTTAGAACAACAAAGAGCATCAATGCTGACAGCCCAATGATATTGAAAATTCTTTTTCGTTTTGTACTGTCGTAAGATCTATCATAGAAGGAGCCAAAATAGTATCCCAATGACATCACGGCGATCCATGGTACGAGTGGATATCCAACATATAAGTGAACGGTGTCTGTAATATTGAACAGGTTTGGTTCATGAAGCACGGACCATAAAAAATTTCCTTTGAAGTGAATATGATCAAGCAGGTCGTGGCCGAAGATGATAAGCAGGCTAAAGATCAGAATAAATTTTTGCGGAAGATGTATCAATGCAGCCAGCGTTATCATACTTACGCCCAGCGACCAGATAACGATCATATCAAAACTATTGAAATGGATATTGAAATACCAGCCAAAATTTACGATCGTGAATTCAATGAATACCAGCCAAAGCCCACGCTTCAATAAAAATCCTGACAGTTGTTGTTTTGTTTTTCTTCTTCCCACCATAAAAGCAGAAAGCCCGGCAAGAAAACTAAATGTCGGCGCACAAAAATGCGTGACCCACCTGGTAAAAAAAGTTGGAAGGCTGCTATGCACAGGGTCGCCCGGGTCAAAATAATAAGCAGAAAAATGAAAATAATCCCTGGTATGATCAAGCGCCATGATCACCATGACCAGACCTTTTAACAGGTCGATGGATTCAATTCGTTTTGAGTTGAGCGTTAGTGTTGGTTGCATGGTTTGTTTTTTACTTTTTTTGTCAATGGATTAAAATCCGTTGTTATGATATGGGCCGATGCTATGCATCTGATTTTCTATCGCCGAGTTTCGTGTCTCAAACGCCGTGGTTCGTGTCCTCACGAACCACCATCAAGTTTTTCAATCGTCTTCTTTGCCGCCGCCAATCGTATTGCTTTATTCTTCTCAATTAATTTATGCGTTGCCCAATGTTCCAGTTTGTGATGCATGGGAACCAACAATGCTGCAATGCAAACCAATGCCAGTAACATCAGCAGTGGAGAGTGGTGTGTCATTCCTTCTAAAAATGGATGCAGTAAGAGGTTGAGAAATTCAAACACGATCAACAATGCAATGATGCCTAAAAATTCGATGATCTTTGTATTGGTAATAAAGCTACGGCTGAGTAATAAGAAAATGATCACAAGGGTTATGATCCCAAATGCAATTAATGCATATTGAATATTCTCATGGCGCTGTTCTTCTTCTTTAATCTTTTCGAAAGCAGTTTCTTTTTGCCTTGCATCTTCTTCAAATGTCATCAATTGTGTTTCCTGAATTTTTTTGAAATTAAATAAACTGTCATTGGCAACCCGGTATATCTCTGAATATTTAAAAGCACTGTCAACATTATTTCCGGTATAAATATCCAGTAACATTTTCGACGGTTTAATGCTCATGGTTGAGAATGCAGTATTTTGAACTGCTGCTATTGATTGCTTTGCATAATATATTGCCGAATCCTTTTGATTGGATTTAAGATGATAATCAGCAATGGAATTGCAAGCCATACTGGCATACTTTGGAGAACCAATGTTATTTGCTTCCTGTAATGAGAGGTTGAAATAGCTAAGTGATAAAGCCGGGTTGTTCAACCTTGCTTGTATCCTGCCTAATTGTTCATAAATATCACAGATGTAATATTTAATTCCTGTGCTCATGCTTAACTCATAAGCTTTTTGAGTAAATGCAAGCGCTGAATCAATTTTATTTGTCGCCAGGAAGATACCGCCCAGGCTTTCATTGATGATGATTGTAAAAACATTGGGTTCAATATGGGTACTCATTTCATGAGCCTGCATACAATACGTTTTTGCTTTCGGATAATCTGAAAGGCCAATGTAGTTTAATGCCACCACCAGGTAGCCCATTGCTTTCAACCTGTTATCGTTTGTGAGATCAGCAACCTGTTTTGTCTTTAAACTATATTCCAGTCCCTTGGTTGTATTGCCGAATGCCTGGTAATCATATCCAAGACAAACGAGCCCCATCACCTCGCATACTTTATCATTGTGCTTTCTTCCATAATCCAAAATGATCTCGGCATTATCCATATCATCAACAGGATTTGTTTCCGATTCTGTCAAAGCACTAAAGGCTAAATAAAACCTGGCGCTGTCATTCTTCTCCAAAGGAAGTTGACGAAGTATGCTATCTATGTTTGGCGTTTGTGCATGTGCGATACTAATGATTGCACAAGTGCAAAAAAAGATGATGAGTTTTTTCATGTGAATTATTTTTTTCTTTTTGTTTCTGCGCCTCAGCAATTATTTTACCGAAAAGGCGCAGGGACACTGAGTTGATAAATGAAGTGGTTCGTATCCTTACGAACCACTATCAAGAGCACCCTCGGTTGTCGGTTGTCCGTCGTCTCTTTATTTGCGTCACTCATATTATTCTGAATGATATTCTTTTTTTATTTCGTTTATCAAATCAATTGCGAGTGCCTGCGTCCGCTGCCACCTGCCATTCAATTGTAATCGCAGGTTTCTTTGTTGCACAACCACCATATTCAATAACTCATTTATTTTTTCTCTTTTATTTTCAAGCGATCCCATTTCATAGGAAAAAAAACTTTCTTTGGTTTCGATGGACATGGTATCAAGTGTTGCTAAAAAATGTTTTGATACCTCGTAGTGAAATCCAGGCTCGATGATCGTATTTATTAACGGCAATAACATATTGCCTCTTGCCATGTTGGCATTTGCTTCTGCAGTGATCTCATTGATAAGGCCATCATATTCCAGCATTTTTTTCAACAACTGCTGGTTTTTTACAATAGCGCAGGCTACCGGAATTTTTGATCTGCTCAAATGTGGCACGATTCCATGAAATAGGAACTGTCCAATAGGTGAAACGGGTATAAAAAGAAAATTCAGTAGCGTTTCGGCCTTCCAGTTGTGTTTTGCTGAGTTTTAATAAGCTATCGGCAATTGCTATATATAGCCCCGCAGATTTTTTTTCACTGATAATGGCGGCAGTATCATTTTTCAGATCCTGTAATAATGATCTTGAAAATTCTTTTGCACGGTCATTTTCTACTACATGTTCCCTGATATTTTCAGCCATGAATCCGCAGAACACGGCGAGGAACAACATTAAAAATTCCCAGAAATATTCGTTCCATTTTTTCTTGTGATGGGCGGGATGGGTGTGGTGGTGGACTTCCATGGGCTGAGTTGTGAGTTGTGAGTTGTGAGTGTTGAGTTGGTCTGTTTGGTCTGAAGACCTTTCACCAGTATTTTTATTGTCAACCGGATGCTCTTTGTTTAATAAAGCATCATCGGCCGTCGGTTGTCGGTTGTCGGTGGTCTCTTTATTTTCTTCGCTCATAGTTTTATTGATCGCCTGTTGATGTTAAGATTTATTCTATTTCTATGCTGTGGTTCGTGTCCCCACGAAACACCTACGCTATGGTTCGTGGGGACACGAACCATAGCGTAGGATTTATTCTATTTCTTTGCTCCCATACCGCCGATGATCAGCCAGTCCTTACCAGTTTTTTTCCAGGTATGTGTAAGCTTATAGGTGATCTTTTCTACTTCGTTCTTATCATTTGTCCATATTTGCGTGGCATCATATAATACGATCACAATATCTCCAAATACATTCTCCACTTTGCGGGTAAGTTCGTAATTGAAAGTTTTTCCTTTATTGCTGTTGTACATAGCTGCCAGCCAATCCGTGATATGATCCTTGCCGCCAATTATATTGGTAGAAGGATAGCCGATAAAATGATCATCCCATAAAGTAAGATAAGATTTGGTATCATTTGCCTTTACATATTTCCAATAGTTCTCTTCGAGCTGCCAAACTTCATTTTTTATTTGTTTGGTCATTGCACTGTCTTGCGCCTGCAGCAAACCTGTGAATGAAACAGCAATAAAGAATAGCATTGTTTTTTTCATGATCTGCATTTTTCTTTTAATATACATTTTTTATGAGTACTAAAATAATGTTGTTATCAACTTATCTTTAGCGCCTCTGCGTCTCCGTGGTCACATTTACCGCACAGACGCAGGATAACTATTTATCTCATTTAGAATTTCCTTGCAGTATTGGTTTTTAACCGATCATATTTAAAATGAGGCAACGTTAGCTGCTGCCCCATTTATTATTGTTATTTTTTATCCTTGTTAAATATTTCTCTTGCACATAAATATTTTCCTCCTTTCTTTTCATAAACTACCATGTATTTTCCACTGCCTGTTACTTTACCTGCAGCATCTTTATAAAACGTTTTTCCAACTTCTGTGGCAAAGTCGCCTTGGGCATATACGTCTGTTGTTTCAAAGGCAATGCTGGCAAACTTGCGGTCCCCGGCAAAATCCATTTCGGTTTGTTTTTGAATGTCGGCCTTGCCAATAAGTGTGGGGCCGCCATCCTGCATACTTTGGGCATCATCTGTATACATTGCCATAAGTGCATTTACATCTTTTTTATTGAGGGCATCGGCCCAGGCGTTTTCTATGGCTACGATCTCAGAGCGTACCTGGGACATATCAGGCTTTGCTGCTTCGGCAATAACGGGTTTAGCTGAGTCCGCTGTTGTTATCACAGCAGGTTCATCTTTTTTTGGTTCATCTTTGCAGGATGCAAATATGAGAGAACTGACTACACAGATGGAAAGAATGGTTGTTTTTTTCATTTTGAATTTTTTAAGATTAAGAAAAATAAATGTTTATGGAGTTTTCTGTTGAGATTTCATGATGCGGGACATTCTGTCATCCGGATTAAAATTTCGCAACCACTCCCAATTGCTGCATCAATCCCAGGTCATCTGAATAATCTCGTTCTGCAATGATCTTCTCATGGCTGATCGTTGCAATGGTCATACCTTCTACAGTAACTCTTTTGCCTGTAGCTTTAATGCCGGCAAAACTGCCGGTATGTGTTCCGGTGAAAGACCAGCGTTTTATAACACGGTTGCCCTGCCCGTATATTTCCAGTATTTTAAATGAACGGTTACTGAATCCCGTTATATATTCACTAAAATATTTTTTTACATCATCAATGCCTTCGAGGTGCGTTGTTACATTGTCATAAACAACATTGGGAGAAAAATCGGTATCAAATAATTTTACATTTCCCTTGTTCACGATCTCATCCCAGGTGTGAGAATAGGACCTGATATTTTCTTCAACGATCGAATGTTTTTTGAAGTAACAGGAGTTTATTAAAAGCACTGAGGCCAATAATAAACAGGATTGAAATGTCTTTTTCATTTTATTGATTTTGTAGATCCGCCGCTATAATTTTTTTTATAACGGCGGATAGCATTTGGATAGCATGAATAGTTTTATAATGCATTCAATACACTTTTGGATATTTTCCAATGCCCGCCTTCCTTTACAACCGTATTGGTAAACCCGCCTTTCGTATCTATTTTTTCACCCTTTGCAGAAGTGCCGGTAACATGGAATATACCTGTGATCACAGTAACGCCATCTTTTTCTGATACCTTTTCAAGTTTTAAAGCAAGCATTACTTTGTTATTCTTTAAATAATCTGCGAACCAGGCCCTGATCTCTTCATAACCATTTTGAACCTTGCCGTCCGTGGTGGTTCGAGTGGCATCTTTTGTATACATTTCTTTTAGTGCCTTATCATCTTTTTTGTTATAAGCTTCCTGGAATTTTTTGACAAAAGCTGTCAATTCTGTTTTTGCATCCTGTGCTTTTAATGGATTGATGAATGCTGCAATGGCTAATACCGACAGCAAACTGAATTTGATGATCTTTTTCATGTTGATTGTTTGATTGGTTTAAAAATTTGATAACAGCCGCTATGAGCTGTGAGCTGTGAGCCTTGAGCTCGTTCGTAATGGTTGAAGAATTATTTGACACTAATTGGCACAATAAATCTTAAACCAGCTTCTGGCTCAAAGCTGTGTGTTATTATAGATCTACCGGCATTGACATGATAATTGGTTCCCTTTCCAGCACAGTGGGATCCGAAGCTTGGAATTCACGTGACTTGAAGTCGCGG
>JADMIO011618378.1_pt1 | contig 70232 bp, 51 predicted proteins | sample 8958161 | NCBI WGS metagenome assembly JADMIO01 (sample SAMN16585339, study PRJNA669376) | soil metagenome | isolation source: Crop rotation soil | place: USA: Cullars Rotation, Alabama | collected 2011 | reverse complement strand
GCCGCGACTTCAAGTCACGTGAATTCCAAGCTTCGGATCCCACTGTGCTGGAAAGTTCGGTGATGTTGGTGACGCGGCCGTGCAGCTTCGCGCCGATCGGGTATTTGGCGGCGGCGCCTTCCCACGGATCGCTTTCGAGCTGCTTCATGCCGAGCGAAATGCGCTGCGTCTCGCGGTTGATGCGGATGATCTGCACCTTCACCGTGTCGCCGATGTTCAGCACTTCGGAGGGGTGGTTGACCCGCTTGTAGCTCAAGTCGGTGACGTGGAGCAGGCCGTCGATGCCGCCCAGATCCACGAACGCGCCGTAATCGGTGATGTTCTTGACGACGCCGTCGATCACCTGGCCTTCGTGCAGGCTCTGGATCAGGCCGGTGCGCTGTTCGGCGCGGGTCTCTTCGAGGACGGCGCGGCGCGACACGACGATGTTGCCGCGGCGGCGGTCCATCTTCAGCACCTGGAAGGGCTGCGGAATGTCCATCAGCGGCTGCACGTCGCGGACCGGCCGGATGTCGACCTGCGAGCCGGGCAGGAAGGCCACGGCGCCGCCGAGATCGACGGTGAAGCCGCCCTTGACGCGGCCGAAGATCACGCCGTCGACGCGGTTGCCGGCGGCGAACTCGCCTTCCAATTTGTCCCATGCGGCTTCGCGGCGCGCGCGGTCGCGCGACAGCATCGCTTCGCCATGCATGTTCTCGACGCGGTCGACGAACACTTCGACTTCGTCGCCGACGTTGAGCTCGGCCTTCTGGCCCGGCGCGGCGAATTCGCGGAGCGACACGCGGCCTTCGGACTTCAGGCCGACGTCGATCACGGCCATGTCGTTTTCGATCGCGGTGACGGTGCCCTTGACGACGCGGCCTTCGAAGCTTTCGTTGTCGCCGAGGGATTCATTGAGGAGCGCCGCGAAATCGTCGCGGGTGGGAAAAGCGGCTGTCGCCATAAAGAAAGAGTCTTCCTACAATCGTCGTTGCTGGCCAGCCGGTTGTTTCCGGCGGTCTAGCTCCGCTTGCGCGAAACCAAGGCCAATCCGCCCCGCCGGCCCCATGCCGAGGGAGCATCCAGGCGGACGATCAGGATTCGCGAAGGTGCATCAAATGCGAAAAGGGCGCGTCGGAACACCCACGCGCCTTCCTCCGCGAACGCAAGCGCCCGCTGGACGGCCGCGCACATAGGCGAACGGGCCCCGATTGGCAAGGCGGGGCAGGTTTAGAGAATCCGCTTTCGCAGATCCTTTCGGCTCGCTAGCGTCGCAGCGCCGGCGGCGGGGGCTGAAGGTAGGATCGCGAAGCCGATGCGGCTGACTTTGAACGAAGAACTGGATCACGCGCCCGCGTTTCTGGCCGGCGGCGGCGAGATGGGGGCGTTCATCCGCGCGCACGATTGGGCGGCGACGTCGCTCGGTCCGCCGGGGACGTGGCCGGCGCCGCTGCGCATGGCCGTGCGCATCATGCTCAACACCGGTCACCCGATGTACATCTGGTGGGGCGAGGAGCTCGCCTGCCTCTACAACGACGCCTATAGCCGTTCGATCGGGCCGGAGCGGCATCCCGGGTCCCTTGGCCGGCCGGGCCGCGAAGTGTGGGAGGAGATCTGGCCGATCATCGGCCCGCAGATCGAGCAAGTGATGGCGGGGCGCGGCGCGACCTGGCACGAAAATCAGCTGGTGCCGATCACCCGCAACGGCCGCCGCGAGGACGTGTACTGGACCTATAGCTACGGGCCGATCGACGATCCCGACGCGCCGACCGGCGTCGGCGGCGTGCTGGTCGTTTGTACGGAGACGACGGAAGCCGTGCTGGCTCAACAGCGGCTTGAAGACCTGAGCGAGCGCAATCGAAAATTGTTCGAGCAGGCGCCCGGCTTCATCTGCACCTTGAGCGGCCCGGACCATGTCTTCGAATTCGTCAACGAGGCCTATAAGCGGCTGTTCGGGGATCGGTTGCTGATCGGCCTTTCCGCCCGCGAGGCTTTTCCCGACCTTGAGGGGCAGGGCTTTTTCGAGCTTCTGGACCGGGTTTATTCGACCGGGGAGCGCTTCGTCGCGGAGCAGATCCCGATCCGGTTGGGCGCAACCGCGGATGGCGCTCCGCAGGAGCATTTCCTCGATTTCATCTACGAGCCGGTCTTCGACGATCGAAAGCGGATCACCGGCGTGTTCGTCGAGGGTTATGACGTCACCGCGCGCACTCGAGCCGAAGCTGCCTATCGGGAAAGCGAGGCGCGCTACCGCTCGTTGTTCGAGTCTCTGGATGCGGGGTTTTGCATCCTGGAGATGGAGTATGACGAAAGTGGCCGCGCGACCGATTACCGCTTCATCGAGGTTAATCCCGCATTCGCGCAGCAGACCGGCCTGACGGACGCCCAAGGCAAAAGCATGCGCGCTCTTCGCCCTGATCACGAGCAGCATTGGTTCAACACCTACGGCGAGATCGCCCGGACTCTCGTTCGGAAGCGGTTCGAAGCTCCTGCAGCCGCGCTCGATAACCGCTGGTACGACGTGCACGCTTTTCCGATCGGCGCGCCAGGCGAGAACCGCGTGGCGGTGCTGTTTTACGACATCACTGAGCGGAAGCGCGTGGCGGAGCGGCTGCAGGAGAATGAGGAGCGGCTGCGGCTGGCGGCGGACAATGCCGAAATCGGTTTTTGGGATGTCGACGAGATCAACGGGCGGCTGCACTGGACCCGGCGGGTCAAGGCGATGTTCGGCATCTCGCCCGACGTGCCGGTCTCGATGGACGATTTTTATGCGGGGCTGCATCCCGACGATCGCGAGCACACGGCCCAAGCCTATGCCGCGGCGGCCGATCCGGAGCAGCGCGCCCTGTACGATGTCGAATACCGGACGATCGGCAAGGAAGACGGAGTCGTCCGCTGGGTCGCCGCCAAGGGCCGCGGCATATTCGACGAGAACGGGCGGTGCCTGCGGGTCGCCGGCACCGCGATCGACATCAGCCCGCGGCGGAACGCCGAGCTGCGCAATCTCGCACTGGTCGAGCTGACCGACCGCTTCCGCGAGTTGGACGACCCCGCGGACCTGGCCTTCGCCGCCGCGGAAGTTCTGGGGCGAACGCTGGGGGTCAGCCGGGCCGGCTATGGCCATGTCGATCCGCTCGCAGAGACGATCACGATCGAGCGGGACTGGAATGCGCCCGGTATCGCAACACTCGCCGGCACCCTCAATTTCCGCGATTACGGCAGCTATATCGAGGACCTGAAGCGCGGCGAAACCGTGGTGTTCGCCGACGCCGAGCTCGATCCGCGCACGTCGCTGACCGCGGACGCATTGAAAGCGATCGGCGCGCAGGCTGTGGTCAACATGCCGGTGCGCGAGCGCGGCGGCGTCGTCGGCCTGCTCTACCTTAATCATGCAACCGCGCGCGAATGGCTGCCCGAAGAATTGGCGCTGGTCCGCGAAGTCGCCGAGCGCACCCGCGCGGCGATCGCGCGCCGGGAGGCCGAGGACGAAGTGCGAGCGCTCGCCGCCTTGCTGGAGCGGAAGGTCGAGGAGCGCACGTCGGAGCTGATGCTGGCGCAAGAGGCGTTGCGTCAGTCGCAGAAGCTGGAAGCGATGGGCCAGCTGACTGGCGGCGTCGCCCATGATTTCAACAATCTGCTGACGCCGATCATCGGCAGCCTGGACCTCCTTCAGCGCCGCGCGACCGGCGATCCACGCGAACAACGGCTGATCGATGGCGCGCTGCAATCGGCCGAGCGCGCGAAAACTTTGGTCCAGCGCCTGCTCGCTTTTGCCCGCCGTCAGCCGCTGCAGCCGCGGCCGGTGGACGTCGGCGCGTTGGTGGAGGGCATGGCCGACCTGATCGCCAGCACCTCGGGGCCGCGCACCAAGGTCGCCGTGGCGATCGCGCCGGATGTTCCGGCCGCCGTCGCCGATCCCAATCAGCTGGAAATGGCGATCCTGAATCTGAGCGTGAACGCGCGCGATGCGATGCCCGACGGCGGCCGGCTGTCGATCATTGTCGGCGCCGAGACGATCGGGGCGGGGCATCCGACCGGGCTGCCTCCCGGCCGCTATGTCTGCGTGTCGGTCGCGGACAGCGGGACGGGGATGGACGCCGACACCATCGCGCGCGCGATCGAGCCGTTCTTTTCGACCAAGGGTCTTGGCAAGGGCACCGGCCTGGGCCTGTCGATGGTGCACGGCCTGGTCACGCAACTGGGCGGCACGCTGACGCTGTCGAGCAAGCCGGGGCTCGGCACCGAAGTCGAGCTTTGGCTGCCGGCCACCGACCGGGAGGCGACGTCGGAGGGAGCCGCGCCGGTCGTCATCCTTCCCGCCGCATCCGGCCGGGCCCTGCTGGTCGACGACGAGGAGCTGGTGCGCGCCAGCACGGCCCATATGCTCACCGACATGGGCTTCGAGGTTTTCGAGACCGCATCGGCAGAGGATGCACTGCGGCGGCTAGGCGCCGGCGATCCGTTCGACCTGCTGGTCACCGACCATTTGATGCCGGGCATGACCGGCACCGAGCTCGCGCGGGCGGCGATCGCCCGCCGCCCCGGCCTGCCAGTGCTGGTCATCTCGGGCTATGCCGAGCTGGACGGCATCGCGCCCGATCTGCCGCGGCTGACCAAGCCGTTCCGCCAGGCCGAGCTCGCCGAGGCTCTGGCTGGGCTGAAACCGTTACGCCCCTCAACTGTTCAGGCCGGGACAGGGGAGATGGAGAAACGGAAATGAAGCTCTTTGCATTTGCCGCCGCGGTCGCGGTTGCGCTTACCTCGATGCCCAGCGTTCCTGCCGCCGCGCAGGAACGGGTCGTCACCCGGACGACGGTGACACGGCACGTGGACCGGCGCACGGAGAGTCATCGCAGCTGGCGCGGCCAGCGCGGCTGGCGGACGAAGCGCGTGTGCACGGTGCGCTGGAACCATCACCGCAAAATCCGCACCTGCCGGACGATGCGGGTCCGTCGCTACTGAGTACACACCCTAGACCTTGGCGCGCTGCTGTTCGACTAGCCGGATGGCGTGGGCGATCGCCGCTTCGACCGACATGAAGCTGGTGTCGAGCAGCAGCGCGTCGGCGGCCTGTCGCAGCGGAGCGGTGGCGCGCGTGGAATCGCGCAGATCGCGCGCCTTGATGTCGGCGAGGACCTTGTCGTAGCTGATCGTGGCGCCGGCGCGGACCAGTTCGTCGTGCCGCCGGCGGGCGCGGATCGCGGAGGTCGCGCGCACGAACAGCTTGGCGTCGGCGTCCGGTGCGATCACGGTGCCGATGTCGCGGCCGTCGAGCACGGCGCCGCCGAGTTGGCTCGCGAAAGCGCGCTGGCGGTCGACTAAGGCGGCGCGGACGGCCGGATGAGCCGAGACGACGGAGGCGGCGTTGCCCGCAGCGCTTTCCTTCAGCCGCGGGTCGGCCAGTAGCGCGTCGTCGAAGTCGCAGGCGGCGAGGGCGTCCGCTTCCACCGCGGGGTCGCCGCCGCGATCGAGCACGGTCTGCCCGACGGCGCGATAGAGTAGGCCGGTGTCGAGGTGCGGGAGCTGATAGTGGCGGGCGAGCGCACGGGCGATCGTGCCCTTGCCGCTGGCGGCCGGTCCGTCGACGGCGATGATCATGAGGACAGTTGCTCGAGCAAATCGGTGAAGCCGGGGAAGCTGGTGGCGACCGGGCTCATATCGTCCACGGTCACCGGCGCAAGGCAGTTGAGGCCGGCGACGGCGAAGCTCATCGCGATGCGGTGGTCGAGGCGCGAGGCGACGGTGGCCCCGCCGGGGAGGGGATCGCCGCCGGTCCCTTCGACGATCAGCCCGTCGGGCAGCTCCTCGATCCGGGCGCCGATTGCGCGCAGGCCCTCGGCCATGCTGGCGATCCGGTCCGATTCCTTGACGCGCAACTCCTCGATTCCGCGCATCACCGTGCGGCCTTGCGCGAACGCCGCGGCGACGAACAGGATCGGGTATTCGTCGATCATTGAAGGCGCGAGTTCGGGGGGCACGTCGATGCCCGATAGGGTCGAGAAGCAGGCGGTGATGTCGGCGACCGGCTCGCCGCCGACCTCGCGCAGGTTCGAGAAGGCGATCTCGGCGCCCATCATCCGGAGCGCTTCGTAGAGGCCTGCGCGGGTCGGGTTTACGCCGACATTTTCGATCGTGACCGCCGAGCCGGGGACGATCAGCGCGGCGACGAGCGGGAAGGCGGCGGAGGACGGATCGCCGGGGACAGTGATGTGCTGGGGCCTGAGCTCCGCCTCGCCGCGAATGCGGATGTGCCGCTCGCCATTTTCGAGCTCGACGGTCAGGTCCGCGCCGAAGCCCTTCAGCATCCGCTCGCTATGGTCGCGGGTAGGGACTGGCTCGATCACGCGGGTGATGCCGGGCGTGTTGAGCCCGGCGAGCAGCACCGCGCTTTTCACCTGCGCGGAAGCGACGGGCAGGCGGTAGGCGATCGGCACGGCGGGGCAGAGGCCCCGCAGCATCAGCGGCAGGCGCCCGCCGGGCGAGGCGGTCACGTCGGCGCCCATCAGCGACAAGGGCTCGATCACCCGGTTCATCGGCCGGCGGGAGAGCGAAGCGTCGCCGGTGAAGGTGGCGGTGATCGGATGGCTGGCGACGAGGCCCATCAGCAGGCGGGTCGAGGTGCCGCTATTGCCCATGTCGAGCGCCTGTTCCGGCTGGAGCAGTCCGCCGACGCCAACTCCCGAGACGATCCAGGCGCCGTCCGTGCCGCGCTCGATCGTCGCGCCCATCGCCCGCATCGCCGCGGCGGTGGCGAGCACGTCTTCGCCCTCCAGAAGCCCCTCGATCCGGCTCTCGCCGACGGCCAGCGCCGAGAGCATCAGCGCGCGGTGGCTGATCGACTTGTCGCCGGGCACCCGCGCGACGCCGGTCAGGGGGCCGGAGCGCGCAAAGCTCATCGGGCGCGGACTGGCGTGCGGCGGCATGGGTTCCTATCTGTCCGAAGCGGGGCGCGGGGCTTTTGACAGCGCCCCTTCGCTATGGCAAGGCGCGCCCCGATTGGCGGGGCATCGACACGGATGCGCCGCTGTTTTTCTTTTTGTGTCATACCGGAGCAAGGCCACAGATGGTGAAGCCTGAATGGGGAGCCAAGCGCAGCTGCCCGAAATGCGCGACCCGTTTCTACGATCTCGGCAAGGACGATCCCGTCCAGTGCATCAATTGCGGCTATGCCTGGGAGCCGGAGCCGGTCCTGAAGTCGAAGCAGCCGCTGCCGTTCGACGCGCCGAAGAAGGAAGAAGTGAAGGTCGAGGATGACGCGGTGCTCGGCGGCGACGAGGATCTCGACATCGACGAGGGCGAGCCCTCGGTCGACGAGGAAGTCGATCTCGGCGGCGACGACGATCTGGGCGTCGACACCGGCGACAACAGCGACGAAAGCTGATTGATTTAGACGCGCCGCCCCGCTAACGGGCGGCGCTCAAGCCCGCCGGACCAGCCCGGCGGCAAGCGCGTGGGGCCGTAGCTCAGCTGGGAGAGCGCTGCAATGGCATTGCAGAGGTCAGGGGTTCGATCCCCCTCGGCTCCACCAACAATGAGTTGAAATCGGGCGCTGAACTGATCGCCGAGCGGTCCAAAACCCCCGATGCTGGTATCGCACTGGTATCGCAAAGGCTGCACGGCCCAGCTTCCTATTGCACGTTGCAGCGCAACGTGTTCGGCGAGCCGATGGCCTTGAGCCTGACTCCTGGGTTGCGACTCGCCAAGCTCGGGCCGCGCAGGGAGCCAGATCTTTCGTCCCTCGTCACCGCTGCGGGACTGTGATCGCTCGCGTGAAGGTGCGCTAATGCCCACCGTCGACCCACGGAACGCCCGCTGCCCTGAACGCTTCGGCAAGCGCAGCTTCCAGGTCGAGCGACTCCCACTGGCGCATTGGGTTCAGATGGTCGACCAACTCGGGGATAAGCCGGACGCCAAAACGTCTGACGGCAGCGCTCGCCTTGTAGCCGGCCTTGTGCTGGTCGAACCGCCCGTCCGGGTCGCGGCAGGTCTGCCCTACATACAGGCCCCATGGCTCCGGCCTCTTCGGGTCGTGAAGCAGGACCACATAGACCGAGTGTTTCGCCCCGGGCTCGCTGCGGCTTGTCGCCCGCAGGCTGCGCGCTGCGCGGCTGGCATCGGCCATCCAGCGTGGTGCGGGACCAGACATTGCAGATTCCAGGTTGGACGGCGGGTTGTCGCACTCTGCGGCGACCGGAGGCAAGCTTGAAAGCCCCAAGAGCCGTCATCGCGGAGGAGAAGAGCCTATTCGAACTCTACACCGCCGCGTGCCCCGTCGATCCAGACTATCCGGCCGACCCTGTTCAAGGTTCCCGACGTAATCTTTACCCGCTCACCGAGTCTGGGCTCGATGGGCATCTGCAGGCACGCACCATTTGCCGAGAGGTTATGGAGCGTGACGATATGGTAGCGGCCCCGAATACCCAGACCGGCGAAGCGGCCGGCTTCTTCTTCGCGTGGGCTCCGGCGCAGGTCCGTGCCGGTGTGCGGGCGCGTCCTGGACATGAATGAGATGAGACGGTGCGGTTTCATTGGCCCAAACCATGACGCAAATTCGCTTCAGAATCGTTGCAAGGTGCAGGTCGAACAAGAAGGGAGTTTGCGGTGAGCGTGGCGTTTCGACGGGAGAGCGACGAGGAGCATCTCGAGCCGCGCTTCGAGCTGCCGATCCCGCGTGGACCCAATTATGTCACGCCGCGCGGGCGCCGCCTCATCGAGGAGCAGGTCGCGGTCTGGGAGGCTCGGCTCGATGCCGCTGGCGAAGAGGAGCAGCGGAAAGCGATTGAGCGCGATCTGCGGTATTGGCGCACGCGGCAGGTGACGGCTGTCGATGCGCCTGCACCGCCTGCCGACGAGGTGGCATTCGGCTCACGTGTTCGCGTGCGCATGGCCGGCCGCGAGCGTGACTTGGCCATCGTCGGCGACGACGAGGCGGACCCCGCCGCTGGATGCATCGCCTTTTCGGCGCCGCTGGCGCGGGCGCTGATGCAAGCGGGCGAAGGCGACCATATCGAGTTCGGGCCGGGCGTGGACGTGCTGAAGATATTGGGAACCGTCATTTGACCATCCGGGTTCTGCTGGCGGGCGGGACCGGTCTGGTCGGGAGCCTGGTGCGCGAATGCCTGTCCAGGCGTGACAATGTCGACTTGGTCAGTCTTGTGCGGAACCCAAGCGGACCTGAGGACCGGGTCGTCGATTTCGAGGAACTCGTGGTCGATCCAGCCGGAACGCTCGGGGCCGACCGGGTGGATATTGGCATCTCCTGCCTTGGTACGACGATGCGCAAGGCGGGCTCGGAAGCGGCGTTCCGGAGGGTCGATCATGACTATGTCGTCGGGCTTGCGGAGGCGGTCCGGCGGCAAGGCGCGCGGCAGTTCATCCTGGTGAGTTCGGTCGGCGCCGGCGGGCGCGGCTTCTATCTGCGCGTCAAGGGCGAGACGGAGGCGGCGCTTCGCGGGCTTGGCTTTCAGCGCCTCGATCTGATCCGGCCCGGATTGATCCTGGGCGACCGGCCCGACCGGCGCGTGGGGGAACGACTGGCCCAGATTGCATTGCCCGTTCTCGGACCGCTGCTCCGAGGAGGTCTTGATCGGTATGCCGCGATTCCGGCCGCGCATGTGGCGGACGCGATCATCGATCGGATTGGCGCGCCGGCGGCCGGTGTTTTCGTCGCGCACAATCGCGAGATCCGTCGGGATGACGGTTCTGCCGCTGCGCTCGAGCGGAGCTGAGCAGAAATTGCTCCGACAGAATGCGCCGGGCTCTCGACCGGCCACAACGGTTTGCGGGACCGAACAACCTCTCTTTCACATCCCATTTCGGGCGGCTAAGAGCCTGATAACACAGGAAGGACAAAGATGATCAGACCCGTCTGGCTGGCTGCCGTGGCCGCTCTCGCATGTGTCGTGCCGCCTCTCTCCGCCGGCCGCGCGCAGACGCAATTGCCGGCTGCGGCCGCCGATGATGCGCGCCTCTACGCCTATCTGGACCAGGAATTCGCCGAGGAGTTGCGGCAACGTCCGCAACTCGCGACTCAGCTTGGCATGAAGCAGGGCGCGGACCGCCTCGACGACATCAGCGATGCCGCCGCTCTCAGGCGATTGGAATGGCGGCGGGGGAGTGTCGCGCGGATGAAGGCGCAGTTCGACCGCGCCAAGCTTTCCGCGAACGCGCAGACGAATTACGACATCTGGGCGCTGGAGCTGGATCGGGCCGAGCTCAGCTACCGCTTCCGCCGCTACGCGCCGCCTTTCTACTCCTTCCTCTATTCGGCCCATTCGCGGCTGCCGGATTTCATGATCAACACGCATAATGTGCAGGACGCCGGCGACATGCGGGCCTACGCGGCGCGGCTGCGTGCGATCCCGGCCGTGCTGGACGAGGGCATCACGCAAAGCCGGGCCTCTGACGCCGTCGGGGTGCATGCGCCCAGGTTCCAGATCGAACGTGTGATCGCGGGCAGCCGTGCGATCGTCACCGGCGCGCCCTTCGATGCTGGTCCTGCCTCGCCGCTCTGGGCGGACGCGCAGGCCAAGATCGGCAAGCTGAAGACGGGCGGCAAAGTCACGCCATCGGAAGCAGAGGCGCTGCTCGCGGACACGCGCGCCGCGCTTATGTCGATCAAGCCAGCCTATGAGCGGGTGATCGCCTGGGCGCAGAGCGAACTGCCGACGGCGCCCAGCGGTCGTGTCGGCGCCGTGTCGCTCCCGAACGGCGACGCCTGGTACGCCGCCGCTCTCAAGCTGAACACGACCACTGATCTGACCGCCGAACAGATCCACCAGATCGGTCTGGCAGAGGTCACGCGGATCGAGGGCGAGCAGGATGCGCTCGCAAGAAAAGCCGGTTTGAAGGACCGGATCGCTTATTATGCGGACCGGGAGCGGCGGAATCCGCCTCAACCCTGGACCGACGCACTCCGTGCCGAATATCTGCGCAACGCGAACGCTGCGATCGCCCGCAATCGCACGTTGGTGCCCAATTATTTCGGCCTGCTACCGGCGCACCGCATCGAAGTGGTCCGCGAGCCCTCGTTCAGCGAAGTGGCCGGCGGGGCCGCGCACGCAGCGCCGCCGAGCCCCGATGGCGCACGGCCGGGTCGGGTCTATGTCCATCTTCTGGGCGTCACCAGCGACCCGGCGCCTGATGCGACCATCGATCTGATGTGCCACGAAGGCGTCCCCGGCCATGTCATGCAGGGCGATATTCAGGTCCGCCAGAGCGCAGGGCCGAAGTTTCGCCAGTCGGCGCGCTATGTCGCATTCGGCGAGGGCTGGGGTCTTTATGCCGAGGCGCTCTGCAAGGAAATGGGCGCTTATCCCGATCTCGCGAGCGACTTCATGCGGCTGGATGCAGAGCTGTTCCGTGCGGCCAGGCTCGTGGTCGACACCGGGATCCACGCCAAAGGTTGGACCGAAGCTCAGGCCATCGACTATATGGTCAAAACAGGCCGCGCCTCGCCAGATCAGGCGCGCTCGGAGGTTCGCCGGTACATCACGCTGCCGGGGCAGGCGACGGGCTACAAGATCGGCATGCTCAAGATCATGGAGCTCCGCCGCAAGGCCGAACGCGAGCTCGGCCCCAGGTTCGACATCAAGAGTTTCCACGACCTCCTGATCGGGTCGGGATCGCTTCCGCTTTCGATCCTGGAGCGGCAGGTCGATGCCTGGATAGCGGCGCGGCAATGAGACGAAGCGGGTTGCTTCACACCGGCTGAGTCGTGGAGCGACCCGCACAATTCGTGCTCACCTCGTCCTATGTGCGGGCAAATGCCGTTGCGGCCAATGACCCTTCACGATCGGCAGGTGGAGTATTTCTAATGCAAGTTAAATGGCCGGGCAATCGGCCGCTGCGCATACGGTGCACGGCGGGCCGTATTCTCCCACCGGCGCAAGCGCCCGACTGCGGTCATGAGGTTCTCAACCGTGCTGGCTCAAGAATTGAGGTCGCGTCAAATACGAGATCATCCATCTTAATCACTCGCCAGAGCTGCAACCTGAACTCGAATGACCGTGAGCCTTGGCCGAACCGGGGCCAAGACCCGCTGGTAAAGGCGACCAGATTGCGTTGCCAGCCCCGCGCTACAACCGTGCTACACTGATGAGAGGGAAGAGGAGGCTGCGATGGACCTTATAGCTCTGGCGTTACTGGCAGCAGCCGGCGCGCCCCAGGTCTCTGGTCTCGAAGTGTGCTTTTGCCCGGGCGACAGCGCTCGTTCTTACCCACTCGATACCGCGCATGGGCAACAGGCCTGGCGATCCAACGGTCCACGGCCCATCCAGTCCGGAGATATCGTCATAGCGCAATAGCTTCGGCGCTCCTGTTTTCCAAGACGACCAGGCTTCAGTGACGGACGGCTAATCGCCGCCCTGCGGGTTCAGCTCGGCGCGACCGAAAGATTCCATCGTTCGAAGTGGCGAGACGCAAATCTTCTCCGCCGGCGCGGCGCCAGGTTCCTCCCTAGCTATTTCTTGAAGCCTGCCTTATATACCGTCCGTTATGGAAATGGCAGCCACAGCTCCACATCGGGGTCGCCCTCGTGAGTTCTGCACGGATGCAGCGCTGGCGGCAGCGCTGCGCGTGTTCTGGAGCAAGGGCTATGAGGGCGCCTCGATGGCGGACCTTACCGAGGCGATGGGTATCACCAAGCCGAGCCTTTATGCCGCTTTCGGCAACAAGGAGCAGCTCTTCTGCAAGGCGCTCGATCTCTACGAGCGCGAAAAGATGGATTATGTGGCGCAGGCCCTGGCTGAGCCGACCGCGCGCAAGGTCGCCGAGCACATGCTGCGCGGTGCGCTCGACAATCAGACGGGCAAGAATGAGCCGCGCGGCTGTCTGGGCGTGATCAGTTCGGTCGCGTGCGGCGTCGAAGCCGAGTCGATCCGCCATTTCGTGCTGGAACGCAGCGCCAAGGCGAGGCGCGCGCTGGTCGAGCGGATGGAGCGCGCCAAGGCGGCGGGTGACCTGCCCGAGCATGTCGATGTCGAGGGACTGACCAGCTATCTCTACGCCATCCTGCAAGGAATGGCGGTGCAGGCCGGCTCCGGCGCCACGCGCGAGGAACTCGAGCGGATGGTCGAGACCAGCCTGATGGTCTGGCCGGGCCGATGAGCGTGCCGCGGCGGAACCCCGGCTTGCAAAAAAAGTTGTACCGTTCGGTATAAAAAGGCTTGAACGCCAGCTGAACGCATTATATACCGATCGGTATAGAGAGTAGCGGCCCCAGCGCTGACAACCAGGAGCGGATGACGACGAGGCACGAGCAGCAGCTCGTTCGCCGCGACGCGTCCGTCCCGTCCGAGAACAGACCGGAGGACGCGAAAGCCCATGGCTTTTGTGGCGGGGACCGGCTGCCCGGTAAAAAGGGAGACGACATATGGCTTATCTGAACTTCGCCGAGCCGGCAGTGCTCGCCCCCGTCACCGCCCCACGGCATGACCCGGTTCCGTCCGAAGCCGGCCTCAGCGCACTCGACTGGTCCGTCGTGGCGCTCGCCCGGCGCGACTCCCTGTCGTCTTTGCGCTCGCCGAGCCGGATCGCGACGGCTTTTGCGACGATCTTTGGCGGCGGCACCAGCAATCGCCTCGCCGATCCGCGGCTGGAGGCGATCCGCCGCGTGTCCGTCCACGCCTGGCATCGCGGCTTCGCCATCCCGGAATCGGAAGTCCGCGCCTTTCACGACGCCGGCTTCAGCACCGACACGCTCGAGCAACTCGTCACCAGCATCAGCCTCGCGCGCAGCGAGCGCCGCCGGAGGACCTTCTAAATGAACATGATCAGCAAGTTCGACCGCGACGGCAGCGAGGTCGAAGTCGCCTCGCCGCTGGAGGCAAGTCGCCCGCGCAGCCGCTGGCGGAAAAGCGCGCTCGTCGCCCTGCCGCTCGCAGCGCTTGTCGGCGGACTCACCATCGCGAACCGCGAGACGGCGGTCGCCCCGCCGCCGGCTCCGGTCGTGACGATCGCCCAGCCGCTCGTGCGCGAGGTCAATGAGTGGGACGACTATATCGGTCGCTTCGAGGCCAGCCAGACGGTCGAGGTCCGCCCACGCGTATCCGGCCAGATCGTCGCGATCCACTTCACTGACGGCCAGGTTGTCCGCAAGGGCCAGCTGCTCTTCACGATCGATCCGCGTCCGTTCGCCGCCGCGCTCGCCGAGGCTCGGGCGGGTCTCGCCAGCGCCCAGAGCGACCTCGGCCTTGCGCGGGCCGACCTTGGCCGGGCCGAGCGCCTGCTCGCCGACCAGGCGGTGTCGCGCAGCGAGATCGACCGGCTCCAGGCTCGTGTCCAGGCGGCGCAAGCAGCAGTGGCCGGGGCCCAGGCGCGGGTGCGCTCGCGGGCGCTCGACATGGAGTTCACCCGGGTGCGCGCGCCGATCGGCGGGCGGGTCTCGGATCGCCGGGTCGATGCCGGCAATCTGGTGGCGACGGGAGAAGGTGGGGCGGGCTCGTTGCTCACGACCATCAATGCGCTCGATCCGATCCATTTCAGCTTCGACAGCTCGGAGGCCTTGTTCCTCAAGAGCAAGCGCGCGCGTGAACAGGGCGGCCAGCCCTCGCCGGTTGAAATCCGCTTGCAGGACGAAACAGACTATCGTTGGAAGGGCCGGCTCGACTTCACCGACAACGGCCTCGATCCACGATCGGGCACGATCCGTGGGCGCGCGGTCCTCCACAATCCGGGCCTGTTCCTGACGCCCGGCATGTTCGGCAACATGCGGCTGGCGAATGGCGGGACGGTCAAGGCGCTGCTGGTGCCCGACGCAGCTGTCCAGACCGACCAGGCGCGCAAGACCGTGCTCGTGGTGGCACAGGACGGATCGGTTGCGGCCAAGCCGGTGGTCCCGGGGCCCGTCGTCGATGGCCTGCGCGTGATCCGTTCCGGGCTGACGCCGCAGGACCGGGTGGTCATCGCAGGCACGCAGATGGCGATGCCGGGGACCAAGGTTCGGGCCCGCATCGGTGCCATAGCGCCGATGCGCGTCGCCGAGGGCCCCGCAGTCGCCGCCCCGGTTCCCGGCCAGGCGACTTTCGCCGGCCGCTAAGCGCGAGGGGCGGCGACGCCCTTCGCTCACTCAGTCCAGCTCTTTTCGAGCGAGGAGAAGCCCCATGCGCCTCTCGCGTTTCTTCATCACGCGCCCGATCTTCGCGGCGGTCATCGCCATCGTCATCACTCTGGTCGGCGCGATCGCCTATCTCGGCCTGCCGGTCTCCCAATATCCGGACATCGTGCCGCCGACGGTCACGGTCAGCGCCTCCTATCCAGGCGCCTCGGCCGAGACCGTCGCGGACACTGTCGCCGCGCCGATCGAGCAGGAAATCAACGGCGTCGACAACATGCTCTACGAATCGTCGCAATCGACCGGCGACGGCAACGTGACGATCACCGTCACCTTCAAGCAGGGCACCGACCTCGATGCCGCGCAGGTGCTGGTGCAGAACCGCGTCGCGATCGCCGTGCCCCGGCTGCCGGAGCCGGTGCAGCGGCTCGGCGTCGTCACGCGCAAGACCTCGCCCGACTTCCTGCTGATCGTGAACCTGGTCTCGCCGGACAAGTCGCTCGATCGCGGCTATCTGTCCAACTACGCGCTGACCCAAGTGCGCGACCGCCTCGCCCGGATCGACGGCGTCGGCGACGTGCGGCTGTTCGGCGCGCGCGACTATGCGATGCGGGTCTGGATCGATCCCGGCCGCGCCGCCGCGCTCAACCTGACCGCCGGCGAGATCGTGCAGGCACTGCGCGCCCAGAACGTGCAGGTAGCCGCCGGCACGCTCGGCCAGCCGCCCTACAACAGTGGCAACGCCTTCCAGCTGAACGTCGAGACCCAGGGCCGGCTAACCGACCCCGCGCAGTTCGCGAACGTCATCATCCGCACCGATGCTGACGGCCGGCAGATCCACGTCTCCGACGTCGCGCGGGTCGAGCTCGGCGCGGCGGACTATGCGTCCAACACCTATCTCTCGGGCCAGCCGACGGTGCTGCTCGCCGTCTTCCAGCGCCCCGGATCGAACGCGCTCGCAGCGGCCGAGGCCGTCTCGAAAGAGATGGAGAGCGTCTCGAAGACCTTTCCCAAGGGGCTCGAATATCGGGTGATCTACAACCCGACCGAGTTCATCTCGCAGTCGGTCGAGGCTGTCATGCACACGCTGTTCGAAGCGGTTGTGCTGGTCGTGCTCGTGATCCTCGTCTTCCTCCAGCGCTGGCGCGCCGCCGTGATCCCGGTGGTTGCGATCCCCGTCTCGCTGATCGGCACCTTCGCAGTGCTGGCGGCGGTCGGCTATTCGCTCAACAACCTGTCGCTGTTCGGGCTGGTGCTGGCGATCGGCATCGTCGTCGACGACGCGATCGTGGTCGTCGAGAATGTCGAGCGCAATCTCGCCCGCGGCCTGACACCGCTCGAAGCGGCACGGACCTCGATGGACGAAGTTTCGGCCGCATTGGTCGCGATCGTGCTGGTGCTCTGCGCCGTGTTCGTGCCGACGCTGTTCCTGACCGGCCTGTCGGGCGCATTCTACAAGCAGTTCGCGGTGACGATCTCGGCGGCGACCCTGATTTCGCTGCTGCTGTCGCTGACCCTGTCCCCGGCGCTCGCGGCCTTGCTGCTGAAGGACCATGCGCATGAGCCGCCGGCGAACCGCTTCGCGCGGATTGTCCGGACAGCCGGCGACCGCTTCAACCGCGGCTTCGAGCGACTGAGCGCCGGTTATGCCGCGCTCACCCGGCGTCTCGTCGCGCAGCCGAAAAAGATGATGGCCATCTATGCCGGGCTGATCGCCGCCACTTTGGGCCTGTTCTGGGTCACGCCGAGCGGCTTCATCCCGCAGCAGGACCAGGGCTATTTCCTGACCGTCGTCCAGTTGCCGCCCGGCTCATCGGTCGAGCGGACCGACGCCGTGCTGCGCAAGGTCGCCGACCGCATCCTGCCGGTGCCCGGCATCAAGGGCGCGGTGATGCTTGCCGGGTTCGACGGCCCCTCGCAGACGCTCGCGCCAAACGCCGCCGCGGTTTATTTCCCGCTCAAGTCTTTCGAGGAGCGCAAGAAGCTCGGCGTCAGCCTGGCCCAGATCATGGACGAAGCGCGGAAGCGCACCGCCGACATCAACGAAGCGCGGCTGCTCGTCATCCCGCCGCCGATCATCCGCGGCATCGGATCGGCCGGCGGCTATCGGCTGATCGTCCAGGATCGCGGCGGCCATGGCTATCAAGTCATGGGCCAGCAGACGTTCGGGCTGATCGGCAAGGCGAACCAGACCAAGGGCCTCGCCCAGGTCTATAGCTTTTTCGACACGTCCACACCGCGCGTGTTCGCCGATATCGACCGGCAAAAGGCCGACATGCTCGGCGTGCCGCCCGAGAAGGTGTTCGAGGCGCTGAGCGTGTATCTCGGCTCGGCCTATGTGAACGACTTCAATCTGCTCGGCCGCACCTATCACGTCACCGCCCAGGCCGATGCGCCGTTCCGCGCCACGGAAGCGGACATCGCGAACCTGAAGACCCGGTCGAGCTCGGGTGCGATGGTGCCGATCGGATCGGTCGCGACCTTCTCCGACCGCACCGGGCCGTACCGCGTCACCCGCTACAATCTCTTCCCGGCTGTCGAGGTCGATGGCGACACCGCGCCCGGCTATTCTTCTGGCGCGTCGCTGCAGACCATGGAGAAGCTCGCGGCCGAGACGCTGCCGAGCGGCTACAGCACCGAATGGACCGGCATCGCCTATCAGCAGAAGGCGGCCGGCAACACCGCGGGCCTGGTGTTCGCGCTGTCCGTGCTGTTCGTGTTCCTCGTGCTGGCGGCGCAATATGAGAGCCTGACCTTGCCGCTCGCGATCATCCTGATCGTGCCGATGTGCCTGCTGGCCGCGATGACGGGCGTCAATCTGCGCGGCATGGACAATAATGTCCTGACCCAGATCGGCCTGATCGTGCTGATCGCGCTCGCCGCCAAGAACGCGATCCTGGTGGTCGAGTTCGCGAAACAGGCGGAAGAGCTGGACGGGCTGTCCCCGGCCGAGGCTGCCGTACGCGCGGCGCAGGACCGGCTGCGGCCGATCCTGATGACCAGCTTCGCCTTCATCCTCGGCACGGTGCCGTTGCTGATCGCGAGCGGCGCCGGCGCGGAACTCCGCCAGGCGCTCGGCACGGCGGTGTTCTTCGGGATGCTGGGCGTGACCGGCTTCGGCCTGCTCTTCACGCCGACCTTCTACGTCGTGAGCCGCGCGCTGGGCGAACGCCTCGTCCGCCTGCGCGGCCACGCCGCTCCCGTCCTGCAGCCTGCCGAATAAAGGAGAAGCATCGATGCGCTTCCTGATCGCCGTATCCGCCCTGGCCCTCAGCGCCTGCGCTGCCGGTCCCAACTATGTCGCGCCCACGCCGCGCGCGGCGGCCGAGGCGCCGTTCGTTTCGACCGCCCCCCAGGTGACGAACGCGGCTCCGGCTGTCGAGGGCGACTGGTGGCGGCTCTACAAGGATCCGGTGCTCGACCGGCTCGTCGCCGATGCATTGGCGGCGAACACCGATATCCGCGTCGCGGTGGCGCGGCTGGAGCGGGCGCGGGCTTCGCTCCGGGAAGTGCGCGCCGATCGCACGCCGCAGGTCAATGTCGGCGCCAGCGCCCAATATGGCCGCTTGCCCGCCGGCCAGCGCTCAGCCGGGGCCGACCGCGAGAAGTGGGTGGCCGCCGCCGGGCTGGACGTGGCCTATGAAGTCGACCTGTTCGGTCGCGTGGGTCGCAATATCGAAGCTGCGCGCGGAGACGTCGGTGCGGCCGACGCTGATGCCAATGCCGTCCGCGTCGCCGTGGTCGCCGACACGACCCGCGCCTATGCGGACGCGGTGTCCTCCGCCGAACGGCTGGACGTCGCACAACGGATCGTGGCGCTGCTCGACCGCTCGGTCGAGCTGATGCGCAAGCGCGAAGCGGCCGGGCTCCAGACGCCGCTCGACACGGCGCGGATCGCGACGCTTCGCGACCAGCGCCGCGCTGACATCCCCTCGCTGCTCGCCCAGCGCCAATCGGCGCTGTTTCGCCTCGCGACGCTCACCGGCCGCGCCCCGCAGGAACTGCCGGCCGAGGTCGCGGCGCGCACCACCACGCTGAAGCTCGACACGCCGATCCCGGTCGGCGACGGTTCCGCGCTGCTCGCCCGCCGTCCGGACGTGCAGGCCGCGGAGCGCCGCCTGGCTGCGGCGACTGCGCGTATCGGCGTCGCCACCGCCGATCTTTATCCGCGCATCACACTCGGCGGCTCGGTGGGATCGGCAGGCTCCAGCTTCGGCAATCTGTTCAGCGCCAACCCGCTGACCTGGCTGCTCGGCCCGCTGCTGAACTGGTCGGTCAACCAGGCGCCTGCGCGCGCCCGGATCGCCGAGGCGGAGGCGGACAGCAAGGCCGCACTCGCCACGTTCGACGGCGCCGTGCTCCAGGCGCTGGAGGAGACCGAGACCGCGCTGACCGTCTATGCCCGTGCGCTCGAACGCCGCGCCGCGCTGCAATCCGCCCGCGACGCCGCCGAGACCGCCGCCCGCATCACCCGTGCCCGCCAGCGCGAGGGCCAGGTCGATTCGCTCGAGCTGCTGGATGCCGAGCGAACGCTCGCCGATGCGCAGGCTGGCGTCGCCCAGGCCGATGCCGCGATTTCACAGACCCAGGTTGACCTCTTCAGAGCATTGGGAGGCGGCTGGCAGCGCAGTTGAGCTGAAGGCGTGCGAGATTTCGCCGCGCGGCCGGAGCCGCGCTTAAGTCCATGCTGAGTTCGTTGCTCAATGTCCCGCTCTCTGCCAACATTTGGCCTTTCGACGGTCGCGGTTGCAGCCGCACCTCCTGCGACCGCTTCCCCAAAGGAGCTGTTCCGCCCGCATCACGCCACGACCGCTGGCCTGCGGAGTCCGCGAAGCCGTGATCGCAATCACGGGGGAGGAAGTGAGTTCTTCATTTGCTTCCAAAGGGAGAGCGTGGTGCATTCATGGCCCTTAGCCCGCGAGGGCGGGCGCAGTGAGCGGGCCGTGATTCAGCGCTTGGGAATGGATCGAGCGCAGGTTGCCCTTGCGTGATGCCAGCGTGAGATAAACCAGGGCGTCTCCTGCGAACGAGCATGGCTCGACGCAGTAGCGGTCGATCTCGGCTTCGAGCGAGAAGAACAGGTCGAAGCCGATCGTGTCGCGCATCCGCTGGAGTGCGTGGGCTCGCGTCCAGCGATGGACGTGGATGCCGATATCGGCGGTCACGCGTGCAAGCCGGAACAGCTGCGACTGGATCGCGCCGAGTTCGTCGCGCGGGGTCAGGATGCCCGAACGGGCGACGAGGCATTCGGCATAGATCGCCCAGCCTTCCGAATATCCGGCCGCATAGCGCGCCTGGAGCGGGTGCACGGGGCCGGCGCGGTCGATCTGCAGCAAATGGCCCGGCAGCGTTTCGTGATACGCCACCGTGGTCAGCGACCAGCTCGGCCGGTCGGCGACGGCGCCGAGATCGGGATAATAGGCGCGGGCTTGCGGGTCACGGTAGCCGCGCTTGCCGGCACGCTGTTCTTCCAGGGTCATGGCCTGGATTTCGGCGCGGGTGTCGACCGGCGGGTCGAACCAGCGGGCGAGATGCGGGCGTACCCGGTCGAGCGCCTGATTCATGTCGGCGATCGCCCGCTGCCGTCCGGCCTCGTCGGGCGTATAAGCCAGCCCCGGCCGTTCCTTCATCGCCCGCAGCCGTGCGCCGATACTCCCTTGGGCGAGCCCTTCGCGCCCGAGCAGCCGGTCGGCGCGGGCCATCAGCTCGCCGGTGCGCGCTTCCACCCTGTGCTCAAGCTCGATCGGAGAAATGGCCGTGCCGGTCGTGCAGCGAAGCCGCCGGTGGTAATAGTCCGTGCCATGCGGCAACTGCCACACACCCGGCTCCGCCGGGCTTTGCGGAAGCAGCGACTCCAACCTTGCCCGCTGGGCCGCCACGCCGGCCCGAACGCCGGTATCGGCTAAGCCAGTCATGACCGTCGCTTGTGCGGCGATCGTCTGTTCGAGCAGGCGCCGGGGCAGAACGATGCCGGCCGCCGCATCGGCGCGCAGCCGCTCGGTCTCATTCTGCAGCAGGCGCAGCGCCTCGTCGGGCGCAAGCTCCGCGAGCCGCAAATAGGCTCCATGGCGGGGGCTCAGGACATAGGGCGAACTGCCGTCCGGCTTGCCGAACGGAAAGATCTTGCGCAGGTCCAGCTCGAACCCGATCCCCTGCCGGATCATTGCGACCACATTGCGGGACGGGGCGTCGAGACCAGACAGATCGGCATGGGACAGGAAATCGAGCATGGCCTCCCGCGCCTTCAGCGCGGCGGCGCGATCGAGCAGCGCAGAAAGGGACGCAGGCGTCCCGTTCGCGCGCGCGATGCCGGCGATCGGCAGAGTGGCCAAAAGGGTCAGGAAATGGCGCCGGTCGGTCAGCATAAGAAGTACGCTAATCTCTCATTGCTACCGGTGTCAAAACGCGTTTAGGTTTGCGCCGAATCCGGCGAGGGAAGCCGCCAAAAGACGGCGAGTCGGAGCAAGGAGAGCTGTGATGAGGCGCGTTCGGTGGCTTTGTGGTGTCGGTCTGCTCGGCTTGCTGCCGGGGCTTGCGCAGGCGGCCCCGCCCCAATTGCTGTTCCACGCGTCTGCCGACAAGAGCCTGGTCGCCGACACCGCCGGGGGAGACCCGGTTCCCAATTTCCAGGATCATGTGAAGCTGGTGCCGAACGGCGCCCGCGGCAGCGCGATCGAATGGGCCGATGACGGCGTGCTGAGCTGGAACGCGCCGGGCAACATCTATGCCCAGCGGGGCACGCTCTCCTTCTTCTGGCGGCCGCGCACCCCGGTCGGCGAAGCGCCGTTCGTGATCTTCCGCGTCGGCTATGCCGATCACAGCAGCTGGGACATGGCGTGGCTGCGGATCGACTGGAATGGGCACGGGTTCGACGCGTTCGTGACCGACGCCAACCTTGCGCGCACGCGGGTCTCGTTCCGTATCGACCGGCTGCCGCCGCCCGACGAATGGCGGCATATCGCCTTTACCTGGGACGAAACGATCGGCGTCCGCCTGTATGTCGATGGCCGCGAAGTCGCTCGGTCGGACCGCAAGGCCGACTATGATGCGGGGCTGGATCAATTCGGGCTCGCGGGCCGGGTGATCTCGCCGCACCAGGTGCAGAGCCGCTACAACTTCACGCGCGGCAGCGATGTCGACGAAATCCGTATTTATGATCGCATGATCGGGTCGGATGGCGCGGTGGCGCTCGCGGCCGCCGGCGACCCGCCTGCGGTGCAGGATGACGGGCAAGCGGGCAAGCGGCAGGCCTGGCTGCACCGCTTCGGCTGGGACGTGAGCAGTCCGCCCGTGCTTTCCGCACCGGTGACGGCCGTCCGCAAGGTCGAATTCGCCGACGCCAAGGATCTGAAGGAATGGATGTGGAAAGGCGTCGACGGGATCGAGGAGACGACCTGGCCGGGCGTCTATAACCGTTCGCGCCTTCTGGGCCGCGATGATTATTTCCATCTGCCGGACTGGAACACCTATGTCGAAGGCGGCAAGGCCTATGACCTGGCCGTCCCGCCCGGCGAGCGCTTCAACCGCGTCGAAATTCGCGGTGCGGCTTACGGCGCGCTGCGTTATGCCGGCGCCGAGGGCCAATATCGTACCCTGACCAAGCGTTCCCAAGGCGTGGTGCGATCCGTCTCCTCGCTACCCGATCTGACCGGCGGCAGGCTGCGCTTCGAGAATATCGCGCAGGAAACGCCGATCCAGGAGATCTGGGCCTATGACGTCCGTAGCGGCGCGGAGCCGGCGGGCAGCTTCAAGCTCAGCTACACCGTCAATCCCGAGGCCGCGCCGGCGTTCGCTAATCTCCAGCCGCTCACCGACTTCATCGCCGGGCGTTATCCCGCCGACGAGCGGGCGACGGTGGTCGCGCTGCCGGCGGGCGCTTCGTCGGGACGGCAGGCCGCGGCGGCCGGCGATCCGATGGCCACGGGCGCCGTCGAGCGCGCCGGCGACAACATGCCGCTGGTCCATATTCTGATCCCCTCCGGCTTCGGCGACGCACTGGCCGCCCGGGCGCCGTCGCGTGCATGGAATTACGGTTGGGAGAATGTCCATGACGGGCTGGACGGGATCGCAATCGACGTCTCGGCGCTGAAGCTACGGCCGGGCAAGGACGGGCTGATCCCGCTCAATATCCGGGTCAAGGACCCGATCTGGCCGGCCCGCGACATGATCGACCTGTCGGTGTCGGTCCGGCCCGGCGAGGCAAGGACGCTATGGCTCGATCTGCGCGACCGCATTCTGACCAACAACAGTCTTTACCTGACCGTCGCGTCGGCCGCGCCCGATTTCGGGCCGCAGGCGCTCGCCGGCATGAATATCCGGCTGGTGTTCAAGGATCGGGACGCGGCCAAGGCGGAGCATGTCGCCGACCGGCTGAATCAGGTGAAGGACAATTGGGGCTTCCTGGTCGAGGAGCATACCGCGTCGAAGCGCGAGGCGCTGTACCGGCGGCTGTTCGGCGACGTCACCGACCTGCTCCGCGTCGATCCGGACAACCTCATCGGCCGTCAATATTGGGCGGACATCAGCTACGGCTCGCAGAACCTGCCGCCGTTTACGCTGCCGACAGCTCCGGCGGGCGTGCCGCGCTGGGCATTCCTTCAGCTGGAGGACCTGAAGCTGGTCCGGCAGTTCGTGAACTGGTGGATCGACAATCGCCAAGTCCCGTATGGCGATTTCGGCGGCGGTATTTCCGACGACACCGACCTGCTCGGCCAGTGGCCCGGCCTCGCGCTGATGGGGGTCGACCCGGACAGGATCAACGCCTCGCTCCGCGCGCTTTCGGACGCCGTGTACAAGAACGGGATGATCACCAACGGGCTCGGCACGATCACAACCGACGAGCTTCATGCATATGAGGAAGGGCTCAACAGCAATGCCGAGCGGCTCTACCTGAATTGGGGCGAACCCAGGGCGGTCGAACGGCTGATGGATACGGTGCGGGCGCTCCAGTCGGTGATCCTGCCCAATCCCGCCGGACACATGCACTTCGCCTCCAACTGGTATGGCGGCACCAAAATCTACCGCGAGGGTCCGTGGGAATGGCAAAAGCCGTATAGCTGGGTGGTGATGCACGCGCCGACTCTGATCGGCCTCTACAATGGCAATGCCGAAGCGCGCGCGCTGGTGACCGGCACGACCGACGGCTGGCTCGCGCATGGCAAGCAGGGCAAGAACGGGCTCTGGTTCTTTCCCAACGAGATCAACTGGCGCACCGACGCCGAGCGCGTCGGCGATCGCGGTGGTATCACGACCCCGCTGCAATCGGCCTGGGCGTCGTGGCGCTTCACGGGGGACGCCAAATTCCTTCGCCCGATCGAAGCGCGCGCGGCCGAGAACCCGGGCGTGCTGAGCGAAGTGACCGCCAACGCGCTCGATCTGCTGGGTCACCGCAAGGATTGGGGAGCGGCGCTCGCGGCCAAGCCGGCGAGCCCGTTCGAACTCTATTCCGCCTGGCAGATGACCGGCGACAAGAGCCTGCTCGAAAAGCTGCACGAGGCCGCGATCGCGTCCAAATCGCAGAACATGTATATGCTGACCGAGGGCCATTGGTGGTCCGATCGGGTCGAGCAACCCGCCGACATCCTGCAGCGGGAGCGATTGGGCGGCGTGGCGCTCCGCCGCAATCAGCATTATCCCGGCCACACGGTCAGCTGGCGCTTCGCCGAGCCTGACGGCGCCGAGCAGGTCGCGATCCTGATGCCGGGCGCCACGCCCAACCGCTTCAAGGTCATCGCCTATAATATCGGCGATCATGTCCAGCGCGCGACGATGACCGGCTGGGACGTGACGGCAGGCCGCTGGCGCATGCGGGTAGGGATCGATGCGGACGGCGACGACCGGATCGACCGCGACGCGCAGGAGCAAAGCATCAACCTGGAGCGCAGCGCCTCGATCAATGTCGGCTTTGCGCCGCGCCAGACGGTGGTGATGGAGTTCACGCTGGAGCAGGCCGGCGCGCCGGTCGAGACCCGCCCCGACCTCGGGATCGGCCGCGACGACGTGGCGGTGCGCGGCGGCCGGGCGGAAGTGACGGTGCACAGCCTGGGGGCCGCGGCCACCAGTGGAGGAACCCTGATGCTGGAGAATGCCGAGGGCCGCGTGCTCGCCAGCGCCGCGATCCCGCCGCTGGCCGCGCCCACCGACCTGCTTCCCAAGACGGCTCAGGTTCGGCTGCCGGTCCCCGCCGATCGCAAGGGGCTGCGCCTGCGCGTCTCGCTCCCTGGCGCTGCGCCCGAGATCACGCAGCTGAACAACATCGTTCCGCTCGACTAGCCCGCGGCGTCGAGCAGAAGCTTGGCGCCGGTGACGATCATCAGCGCATAGATGATGCGGTAGAAGCGCTCGGCCGGCACTCGGCGCACCAGCCAGACGCCGGCCAGGCTCGACAGGATCGCGACGGGCAGCAGCGCGGCGGCGGTCAGCAGGTTGGCGCGCGTGAACTCGCCCAATGCGGCGAAGGCGGGGACTTTGGCCCAGTTGACCACGGCGAAGAAGATCGCGCTCGTGCCGACGAAATCGTCCCGCGTCAGGCCGCGGCGCATCGCCCACATCTGGAACGGCGGCCCTCCGGCATGCGCGATCTGGCTGGTGAACCCGGCCAGCGCGCCGAACAGGCAGCCGACCCATGTCGGGGCGTTCGACGGCGCGCCCAGGCGCCCGCCGCGTTCCGCCCAGAGCCGCAAGGCGCCGAATAGGATCGCGATCAGGCCGAGCGCCGCCAGCACGCCCGTGCGCGGGACCGCCGATGCGAACAGGAAGGCGAGCAAAATGCCCAGGAGGGCGCCCGGCAGCATCGTGGCCAGCACCGTCCCGCTCCAGCTCTTCCGGAACGCGGCGACGCCGACTATGTCCTGAACGATCAGGATCGGCAGCATGATCGCGGCGCCGGCGATTGGATCGATGCCGAGCGCCATCAGCGGCATCCCAAGCGCGCCGAGCCCGGTGAACCCGCCCTTGGCGAGCCCGACCAGGATCACGGCGGGCACGGCGCACAGATAGAAAACGGGATCGGTTAGCATCCCGCCTCCTGAGCGGTCAGATATTCTTCACGGCCTCCAGCTTCGGGCTGAGAAGGTGAATGACGAGCAGCGCCAGCAGATAGGATGAGGCGGCGATGATGAACATCGGTAAATAACTGCCCGTCGTGTCCAGCACGAAGCCGGTGAATTTCGCCATGAACATGCCTCCGACCCCGCCGATCGTGCCGCCGATGCCGACGACGGAACCCACCGCCCGGCGCGGAAACATGTCGGAGGGGATAGTGTAGAGATTGGCCGAGAAGCCTTGGTGCGCCGCCGCCGCAAGGCCCAGGACGAGCACGGCCATCCACAGGCTCACGCCATACATCGCCAGGATCACCGGCGGTACGCCCAGCGCGCAGATCAGCATCGCGAACTTGCGGGCGGCGTTGACGCTGTAGCCGCGCTTGATCAGTGCCGACGACAGCCAGCCACCGGCGATGCTGCCGATATCCGACAGGATATAGACCGCGACCAGCGGCGGACCGAAGCTCTTCAGGTCCAGCCCATATTGCTTCGAGAAGAAATCGGGCAGCCAGAACAACCACATCCACCAGATCGGGTCGATCAGGAACTTGCCGATCGCATAGGCCCAGGTTTCCTTGACGCCGAGCAGCTTTCGCCAGGGCGTGGGCTCCCCGACGTCGGCGGGATCGCTCTCGATATAGGCGAGTTCGTCGGCCGACAGGTTCGTCTTCTCGCGCGGGCGGCGGTAAATGTGCACCCAACTCGCGATCCAGATGACGATCAGGATCGGCGTGAAGAAGAAGGCGGCGCGCCATCCGAAGTTCAGGACCAGCAGCGGGGCAACCAGCGGAGTGATGATCGCGCCGACATTCGAGCCGGCATTGAAAATGCCGACGGCGAGTGCGCGTTCTTTTCTCGGGAACCACTCCGCGATCGCCTTTAGCCCGGCGGGGAAATTGCCCGCTTCCCCCAAGCCGAGGCCAAAGCGGGCAGCCATGAACCCGGTCGCCGAGCGCGCGGCGGCGTGGGAGAGGGCGGCCACGCCCCAGATCAGCGCTGCGAGCGAATAGCCCCAGCGCGCGCCGATCTTGTCGACCAGCCGGCCCCAGACGATGTAGCCGAGCGCATAGGCGAGCTGGAAAGAGAAGATGATGTCGGCATAGGTCGACTCGGTCCAGCCGAACTCGGACTGGAGCGTCGGCTTCAGCACCCCGATCATCTGCCGGTCGACATAGTTGATCGTCACGGCGAAGAAGAGCAGGGCGCAGATCGTCCAGCGCACCCGTCCCGTCTTGCCCGCGACCGTCGCGGGCGCGATCGCCCCGTCCAAACTTCTGGCCATTTCTCTCTCCTCAGGAACGCCCTTTGCGGGTCTGTTCTGGATCTTATTCGGGTTTCGCCGCGACGACGGTGCACGACGCACTATGCGCTGGCGAGAAGAGCGCGTCGACGCGCTGTCCCGTCCTGACATCGTGCACGCCAGTCACGGCGCCGGACGAAATCCACTGGCCCGGCTTCAACGCGATCCCCCGCGCCGCCATCAGCTCGAACAGAAAGCGCGCGGCGCCGATCGCGCCGTCGGGAAAGGCGGAGGCCTGGCCCGTGCCCGCCTCGACACCGTCGATTACGGTCGTCACCGTCCAGCCTTCAAAGCCGCTGCGGCGCCAATCGGCGATCTCGGGACCGACGATCAGGCCGTTATTGTTCCCGAAATCGGATATAACGGCGACTGGCCCGAGCGCGTTGATTGCGCCGAGCGGGGAGCTGGCGATCTCGATCCCGACATGGACGGTCTCGATCAAGTCCGCAGCCTCGTCCAACGAGAAGCTTGTCTTGCCCGCGGGCGGCTCCGCGCCGATGCGAAGCAGGAACTCGGCTTCCGCCGCCGCGAAGCCTTCGGCGAAAACCGGCATCCCGGGGGCCTTGCCGTCCAGCGCCTGGCGGCTCGCAAAAATCGGTCCTGCCAGCCGGTCGGTTCCGAAGCGCTCCGAAAGTGGCGGCAGCACGCGGCCGACCTTCCAGCCGATCACGTCCCGGTTCCAGCCCGCAAGCGCGGCGTCCTGCACCGCATAGGCTTCAGCCAGTGTGTCCGGAAAAGCGCCCGGATATTCGGCAAGGCCCCGGGCCTCTCGCCGGGCAGCAAGGAATCTCTCGGCGATTTCCTTCGCTGCATTGGGGGCCGCACGGTGTGAAGCCAGAGTCATTCAGCATCCTTCGTAGTTGAGCGGGGCCGTGCCAGCGCGGCCGCATGGCGGGCTCGCGCCGTGATTGCGGACATGTCGGAGGTTCCGGCCGGTGCCAGCCAGCTGCCGCCGATGCAGGCGACGTTGGCCAGGCTCAGCCAATCGGGCGCGGTCTCCAGCGTGATCCCGCCGGTCGGGCAGAAGCGGACCCGGGGAAACACCGAGCCGAACGCCTTCAGCGCGGGAATGCCGCCCGAGGCGGGGGCCGGAAAGAATTTGAGGTGCCTGAGGCCGTGGTTCAGAGCGCGCATGATCTCGCCGGCTGTGGCCACGCCCGGCAGGAGAGGGACTGGACCCGCTTCGGCAGCTTCGGCGAGTTCGTCGGTCAGGCCGGGGCTGACGACGAACTCGGCACCAGCCTCGACCGCCTGGAGATACTGATCGGGATCGAGCACAGTCCCCGCCCCGACGATCGCGCCGGGGATGGCGCGTATCGCCCGGATCGCGTCCAGCGCGGCAGGCGTGCGGAGCGTCACCTCAAGAACCGGAAGACCGCCTCCGACCAAGGCGCGGCCCAGCGGCAGCGCGTCTTCGCCGCGTTCGATGACCAACACCGGGATGACCGGCGCGGCTGCCATGATCGCATCAAGCGAGCGCATGCGCACCCTCCAGCAGGGGTCGCGGGCCTTGTTTGCAAATGACGCAAACCGCCCGTTCGAGGGCGTCGGCGAAACGCCGCTGGCCCGCCAGCGCGGCCGGGAAGACCTGGCGCAGGGCCAGGAATTCTTCGACGCATGCGCCACCGCGTCCGATCCGGACAAGCTCCTCGGCAAGCGGATCGACGAGCGCCGAGCCACGACGGGCCTGCCGCACCACAAAGGCGATCCAGGCGGCAACCGGCACCACCAGCCGGTCGATTGCCCTGCCATCGGCCAGGGCATCGCGGATGGTGTCGAGCAGCCGGTAGGGCAGCTTCTGCGAGCCGTCCCAGGCGATCTGCGACAGCTTGTGGCCGATCGCCGGGTTGCGGAACCGGGCAAGGATGTCGCGCCCATAGGCGTGGAGATCGAATGTGGCGGGCAGGCTCGGGATGATATCGCGCTCCATCAGGACATCCACGAAGCCTGCGAGCAGGGGGTCGTCCATCGCATCCGAGACCGTCTCGAGGCCGAGCAGCAGGCCGATATAGGCGAGCGTCGAATGGGCGCCGTTCAGGATGCGGAGCTTGGCCAGTTCGTATGCTGCAACGTCGCCGGTCAGGACGGCTCCGGCGGAAACGAGATCGGGCGCGCCGGCGGGCAGCACGTCCTCGATCACCCACGCGGCATAGGCCTCCCGGCTGACCGGGATCGCATCCTCCAGGCCCGTCGCGTCGCGCACCGCGGCCAGCACCCGCGCGTCGGTCGCGGGCGTGATCGAGTCGACCATCGCATTGGGAAAGCGCGTTTCGCCCGCGATCCAGGCGCCCAGCTCCCGGTCGAGTCGGGTCGCGAAGGCGGTGACGGCCGCACCGAGCTTGCGGCCGTTCGCGACCATATTGTCGCAGCACAAGGGGGTGAACGGCGTGATGCCGGACGCCCGGCGGTCCCGCAGCCCCAGCGCCAGCCAGCCGATCAGGCTGCGTGGCCGGTCGGGACTGAGGAGGTCGTGGGCAATATCGGGATGCGCGAAGTCGAGCGTGCCGTCGCCGCTCAGGCAATAGCCCTTTTCGGTGACGGTGCTCGAGACGATCTCGATGGCCGGGTCGGCGAGCAGGCGGCGCACGCCGGCATCCTGACCGGGCCCGAAGAATTGGCTGTGTGCGCCGAGGATCCGGAAGGACGGCTCGGCATCGAGAATGGCCAGCGTGTAGAGCCCGTCTTGCCTGGCGAGCGCCTCGACGGTTCCCGGCGAGCGGAGCGATACCGCCGCGATGCCCCAGCGCGGATCGTCGGCCAGGAGCCGAGCGACATAGTCGGTCTGGTGCGCGCGGTGGAACGCGCCCGGCCCGAAATGCACGATGCGCGTTTCCGTCGGGCGGACGACAGAGCCCGGCGCGGTGCTGGCGGAGAGTGCGCTCACAGCGTCACCCCGCGCTTCCAGATCGCGATCTCGCGCTCGCCGTTGCGCTCGGCCGCGGTCGGAGCGCCGGACGCGATGGCGAGCAGTCTCTCGAACAGCGCATCGGCAGTCGGGCCGAGTCCCTCGCTCAGCGCAGGCCCGGCATCGAAGTCGATCCAGCCGGGCTTGCGCGCGGCGAGATCGCTGTTCGACGCGATCTTGATGGTGGGAACGGGAAAGCCGAGCGGCGTTCCGCGCCCCGTCGTGAACAGGATCAGCGTCGCCCCCGCCGCGGCCAGGGCGGTCGATGACACGGCGTCGTTTCCCGGCGCTTCCAGAAGCGTGAGCCCCTTTTCGCGGACACGCTCGCCATAGCGGATCACGTCGCCAACCGGAGCCTGGCCCGCCTTCTGGACCGCGCCGAGCGACTTTTCCTCAAGCGTGGTGATGCCGCCCGCGATGTTCCCCGGCGAGGGGTTCTCGGAGACCGGCTGGCCGTGATCGAGAAAGTAGCGCTTGAAGTCGTTCACCAGCGCGACGACGCCATCGAATGTCCGTTCATTAACGGCGCGGGCCATCAATAGCTGCTCGGCGCCGAACACTTCGGGGATTTCGGTCAGCACTGCGGTGCCCCCCGCGCCAACGACGCGGTCCGCCATGCGCCCGACGAGCGGGTTGGCCGTGAGCCCGCTAAAGCCGTCCGAGCCGCCGCATTTCAGCCCGATCGCGAGCTCGCTGACCGGTACCGGCACGCGATCCGCTCGGGCGGAGGCGGCGAGTTCTTCGACCAGCGCCGCGCCTTCGGCCAGTTCGTCGCTGCTCGACTGGGCGCGCAAGGTCCGGACGCGATCGCGGAGCGGCTCGGGAATCGTCGCGAGCAGTTGGTCCAGCTGGTTCGATTCGCAGCCAAGCCCGACCAGCAGCACGCCTCCCGCATTGGGATGACATGCAAGCGCCGCCAGAATGTCGCGCGTCCCGCCGAGATCGGCGCCGAGTTGCGAGCAGCCATGCGGGTGGGTGAAGGCATGAACGCCATCGACACCGGTATAGGCCGGCGCGGCGGCAGCGATTCGCTCCGCAGTGCGCGCAACGCAGCCGACCGTCGGCAGGATCCAGATCTCGTTGCGTGTGCCGACGCGCCCGTCCGCGCGCCGATAGCCCAGGAAATGTGCAGCCGAGGCGGGCAGGGGAGCTGCGGCAATGGGCGCGTAGCGGTAGGTCCCGACGCCGGTCAGCGCGGTCGCGAGATTGTGCGTGTGGACGTGCGCCCCGGCCTCGATCGCGAGGCGGGCATGACCGATCGGCCACCCGAATTTCCGCACCTCGGCGCCCGAGTCGATTGGGCGCAGGGCAACCTTGTGCCCGTGGGGAATGTCCTCAGCGATCGTCAGCCCAAGCAGCTGCTCGCCCGCGGAAATCGGGCGCAGCGCCACGGCCACGTCATCGCTTGGATGAAGCCGGGCCAGGGCCGGAGGGCTGGAAGACGATGAGTGTTGCATGGTGAGGTAACCGGTGTCACCGTATAGTGGGCAGACGGTTTCGGCAAGACAGGCTGGCAGGCCTGACCTAAAGTGGATGCGAATAAAGGGACGGGCGGGATGAAGAATCTGGAGCGGAGTCGCGGCAACGGGCAGTCGTCCGCGCGCCACGGCAAGCCGACGATCAACGATGTGGCGCGAATCGCGGGCGTCTCTAAGAAAACGGTCAGCCGGGTCATCAACCGTTCGCCGCTGCTGACCGACGATACCCGCGAGCGGGTCGAGAAGGTGATCCTGGACCTCGGCTATGTGCCCAATCCGCAGGCGCGAGCCTTGGCGCTCAGGCGCAATTATTTGGTCGGCCTGATCCACGACAACCCGAACGCGCAGATGGTCTTGAACGTGCAGCAGGGCATGCTCGATGCGCTACACGGCACCGAGTTCGAACTGGTCGTGCGCCCGGTCGACCGACGATCGCCGGCGATGCTGGAGGACGTGCGGGCTTTTCTCGAACGGCAGCGTTTGTACGGAGTCGTGCTGCTGCCGCCGATCTCGGAAAATGACGAACTAGCGCGCCTTTGCGACGAGCTCGGCTGCCGTTATGTGCGCATGGGCTCCGCGAATCTGGACGATCCCGATCATATGGTGGCGTCCAACGATCGCGAAGCGGTGCGCGAGGCGACGGCCTATCTGATCGAGCAGGGCCATCGCGTGATCGGGCTGATCGAGGGACCCTACGGGTTCCGTTCGGCGGCCGAACGTCGCGCAGGCTTTGAGGACGCGTTGAAGGCGGCGGGCATCAAGCTGCCGCGGAGCCTGTTCGCCCAAGGCAATTATGTTTTCGAATCGGGCATTTCCGCGGCAACGCGCCTGCTCGACGTCGCGCCGCGCCCGACGGCAATTATGGCGTCGAACGACGAGATGGCGGCGGGCGTCATCCATGCCGCGCGCCAACGCGGATTGTCGGTGCCGGAGGATCTCTCGGTGATCGGATTCGACGACACCGCGATCGCCGCCCATATCTGGCCTCCGCTGACGACGGTCCGGTGGCCGATCATGTCGATGGCACGTTCGGCCGCGCTGAAGCTGGTCGGCGACACGCTCGATCCCGATCGCCCGCCGGAGCCTTCGCAATTCCTGTCGGCACTGGTCCGGCGCTATTCGGTCGCACCGCCGCGCGCATGACCCTTGCCAAGATATTTGACACCGGTTACCGAGTCACCGCGATTCTAGAGCGGCCTTAGCCGTCCATCAGGTGGAGAGTCTCGTGCCAAGGCCCCTTCAGCTCGATCCCGCACGGCTGTTCCCGGCCGATCCCCGCACCCGCGCGATCGCGACGGAACTCTACGCGGGAGTCGCCGGCCTGCCGATCGTCAGCCCGCACGGCCATACCGATCCCGCCTGGTTCGCGACCGATGCGGCCTGGACTGACCCCACCGAACTCCTGCTCGCGCCGGACCATTATCTGTACCGGATGCTCTATAGCCAAGGCGTGCCGCTCGACGCGCTCGGCGTAGCGAGCAAGGCGGGGCCGTCCGCGACGGACCCGCGTGCCGCCTGGCGGCTGTTCGCGTCGCATTACCACTTGTTTCGTGGCACGCCCTCGCGAATCTGGCTCGACCATGTCTTTGCCGAGGTGTTCGGGATCGACGTGCGGCTGGAGGCGGCCACGGCCGACCTCTATTTCGAACGCATTGAGCAGGCGCTAGCGACGCTGGCGTTTCGGCCGCGCGCGCTGTTCGATCGCTTCAATATCGAGCTGCTCGCGACGACCGAAGGCGCGCACGAAGACCTCGATCATCACGCCGCGATCCGCGCGTCCGGCTGGAAAGGGTGCGTGGTCACCACCTATCGCCCCGATGCGGTTGTAGATCCCGAGCATGAGGAGTTCAGCATCGCTCTCGCCCACTTCGGCGCGCTGACGGGAGAGGACATCGAGAGCTGGTCTGGTTATCTGGCGGCGCACCGCAAGCGCCGCGCCGATTTCCGCCGCGCCGGCGCAACCGCGACCGACCACGGCCATCCGACCGCCGCCACCGCCGATCTGCCCAATGCCGAGAAGGAGGCCCTGTACGCGCGCATCGTCCGCGGCGCCTGGTCGCTGGAGGACGCCGAGCTGTTCCGCGCCCAGATGCTGACCGAGTTTGCCGGCATGAGTCTCGAGGACGGGATGGTTATGCAGATACACCCCGGCGCCTTCCGCAACCATAACCGCGCGCTTCACGCGAGCCACGGCCGGGACAAGGGCGCGGACATCCCCAGCCGCACCGACTATGTGCGCGCGCTCAAGCCGCTGCTTGACCGCTTCGGCAACGAGGCCGGCCTGTCGATCATCCTCTTCACGCTCGATGAAAGCACCTACGCGCGCGAACTGGCCCCGCTGGCGGGCCATTACCCCTGCCTGAAGCTTGGGCCATCCTGGTGGTTCCACGACAGCCCCGAGGGGATGCGCCGCTTCCGCGAGATGACGACGGAAACGGCCGGTTTCTACAACACGGTCGGATTCAACGACGACACCCGCGCCTTCCTCTCCATCCCGGCGCGACACGACGTCGCGCGTCGTGTCGATTGCGCTTTCCTCGCCCGGCTGGTCGCCGAGCACCGCATCGAGGACTGGGAAGCCGCCGAACTCGCCCATGAGCTGAGCTACGGGCTGGTGAAGCGCGCCTACCGGCTCGACCAGCCTCTAGCCGAAGCTGCCTGATCTTACGGAGACCCGGAATGTTCGAACGCACTTATTACGCCACTCACCCGGACATGATGGAATGCGTGTCCAATGAGGAACTGCGCGACCGCTATCTGATCCAGGGGCTGTTTCGCGACGGCGAGTGCGTGCTGAACTACACTCATGCCGACCGCTTCGTGATCGGCGGCGTCGCGGTTGCGGGAGCGGATGTGCGGCTCCCGGACCAGACGGAGCCCGCGTCCGCCTCGGGTCACCCGTTCCTCGAACGGCGCGAGCTGGCGATCGTCAATATCGGCAAGGTGGCGGGGGCGGTGACCGTCGATGGAGCGCGCTTCGAACTTGGCGGCATGGACTGCCTATACGTCACGATGGGCGCGAAGGACGTCATATTCTCGGGCCAGGGCGCGCGCTTTTATCTCGCCTCCTGCCCGGCGCACAAAGCCTTCGCCACCCGCAAGCTCGGTATCGCCGACGCCAATGCGCTCGATCGCGGCAGCCTTCAGGAATCGAACGAGCGCACGATCTACCAGCTCGTCATCCCCGGCGTGTGCGACAGCGCGCAGCTGGTGATGGGCCTGACCGTATTGAAGCCGGGCAGCGTCTGGAACACGATGCCGCCGCACGTCCATGAGCGGCGGTCGGAAATCTATTTCTACTTCGAACTCGATGGCCCCAACGACCGCGTCATGCACTTCATGGGCGAAGGCGAGGCGATGCGGCACATCGTCATGGCGAACGAGGAGGCTGTGATTTCGCCGCCTTGGTCGATCCATATGGGCGCGGGCACCAAAGCCTATGCCTTCATTTGGGCAATGGCGGGCGAGAACCAGGACTATACGGACATGAACGTGCTCGACATCTGCCAGCTCGCATGACCGTCATGTTCGACCTTTCGGGCCGTGTCGCGCTTGTTACCGGCGCCAATACCGGGATCGGACAGGGCATCGCGCTTGCGCTTGCCGAAGCCGGGGCGGACGTGGCGCTCGCCGGACGTTCGCCTGCCGACGAAACCGCGGAGAAGGTGCGCGCGCTCGGCCGCCGCGCGATGATCGTTCCTGCCGATCTCTCGACCACAGCACCGGTTCAGGGTGTCGTGGACGGTACCGTCGCGGAGCTGGGCGGGCTCGACATTCTCGTCAACAATGCCGGCATCATCCGCCGTGCCGATGCCGTCGACTTCAGCGAGGAAGACTGGGACGCGGTGATCGACACCAACCTGAAATCGGTCTTCTTCCTGTGCCAGGCGGCGGGGCGGCACATGATCGGGCAGGGGCGCGGCAAGATCATCAACATCGCGTCCATGCTGAGCTTCCAAGGCGGCATTCGTGTCCCCAGCTACACGGCGTCAAAGTCGGGCGTAGCGGGGCTGACCAAGCTGCTCGCCAATGAATGGGCAGGAAAGGGCGTGAACGTGAACGCGATCGCGCCCGGCTATATCGCGACCAACAACACCGCCGCATTGCAGGCGGACGAAGCGCGCAACCGCTCGATCATGGAGCGCATTCCGGCCGGGCGCTGGGGCAGCCCCGCCGATCTGGGCGGCGCGGCGGTGTTCCTCGCCTCCGGCGCTTCCGACTATGTCCAGGGCCATATTCTGGCCGTGGACGGCGGCTGGCTGGCGCGCTGATGGCGCGGATTCTGGCCTTCGGAGAATTGCTGCTGCGGATGACTGCGCCCGGCCGCGAACTGCTGCTGCAGCGGCCGCATCTGGATGTGCATGTGGGCGGCGCGGAAGCCAATGTCGCGATCGGGCTTGCCAGCCTGGGCCATGACGTCGGCATGGCGAGCGCCGTGCCGGACAATGCGCTTGGCACCGCCGCCGTCGCGCATTTGCGTCGCTATGGGGTCGATACTTCCGGGGTGTCGGTCCGGCCCGGCCGCATGGGGCTCTACTTTCTTGCCCAGGGCGCCGGCCTGCGCGCATCCGAGATCGTCTATGACCGCGAGGCGAGCAGCTTCGCGCTGCGCGGACCGGGCGATTGGGATTGGGACAGGCTGCTGGACCGGGTCGATCTGCTCCATCTGTCCGGCATCACCCCCGCGCTTGGCCAAGGTTCCGCGGATGGGGCGTTTGCTGCCGCAGAGGCGGCGGAAGCGCGCGGCGTCCCGATTTCGTTTGACGGCAATTACCGGGCGCAGCTCTGGGCGCGGTGGGAGGGCGATCCCCGCACGATCCTCGGCAAGCTGGTCGCCAAGGCGGAAATCCTGTTCGGCAATCACCGGGATGTCGCGCTGTTGCTCGACCGCGGCTTTTCGGGCGAAGGGGCCGGACGGCGGCGCGAGGCCGCGGACGCTGCTTTCGCCGCCTTTCCGAAGCTTCGCCTGATCGCTTCGACGGCGCGCCACATCCACGATGCCGACCGGCACCGGATCAGCGCGCGGGCCGATACGCGCGACGGCAGTTTCGAGACCGAGGAGCTGGTGGTGTCCGGCATCGTCGACCGGATCGGGGCGGGCGACGCATTTGCGGCCGGCGTGCTGCACGGCTTGCGGAGCGGCGCCGATCTCGAGGGCATCGTGCGGGCGGGCCATGCGCTCACGGCGCTCAAGCACAGCCTTCCCGGCGACGCGAGCCTGTTCGGGGTGCGCGACATCGAAGCATTTCTCTCAGGCGAGCTTGACGTAAGGCGATGACGGATCGGCGTTCTTTTCTGATTGGATCGGCGGCACTTGCGGCCGCGCCGGCATTCGGCGCTTCGAAGCGCCCTGTAGTGGATACGAGCCTCGGCCGGGTGCGCGGGACCAGCGAAGGCGGGCTGCATGTGTTTCGCGGCATCCGCTACGGCCAGGACACCCGGCCGCGCCGTTTCCGGGCTCCGGTCGCGCCCGCACCCCGCCGCGACATCATCGACGCGGTCGCCTTCGCGCCATCCTGTCCGCAGCGGAACGACCGGTACAAGCAGACGAGCGAGGACTGTCTGTTCCTCAATGTGTGGACTCCCGAAGCGCGGCGGGGCGGCAATCGGCCGGTCATGGTCTATATCCATGGCGGCGCCTATTCGACCGGCAGCGTCGTCGATCCGCTCAATGACGGACGGCATCTGGCGGCTCGCGACGTGGTCGTCGTCACCGTCAACCACCGGCTGAACGCGTTCGGTTATCTCTATTTGGCCCGTCTCGACCCGCGATTCGCCGATAGCGGCAATGCCGGGCAGCTGGACCTGATCCTCGCGATGCAATGGGTGCGCGACAATATCGCCGCATTCGGCGGCGATCCCTCGCGGGTGATGGTGTTCGGCCAATCGGGCGGCGGCGCCAAGATCGCAACCCTGATGGGCACGCCCGCGGCACAGGGCCTGTTCCATCGCGCGACGACGATGAGCGGCCAGCAGGTCACCGCGTCGGGCCCGCTCAACGCGACCGCGCGCGCGCGCGCCTATCTTGGCGCGCTGAAGGCTTCGCCGGCCGACCTGCTGGAAATGTCGACCGAGCGTTTGGTCGAGGGTCTTGCCGCAATCGATCCCATCATCGGCGGCGGCGTCTATATGGGGCCGGTGCTCGACATGAAGTGGCTCACCCGCCACCCGTTCTGGCCCGACGCCAATCCGAAATCGAATGCGATCCCGATGATGCTGGGCAACACGCATGACGAGACGCGCGCGTTCATCGACCCGGACAGCGACAAGGTGCGGACGCTCGACTGGGCTAATGTCGCCGAACGGATGGCGCCGGAACTGCGCGTGGACATTCACCCCGAGTGGGTGGTCGCCCGCTACCGCGAGCATTTCCCGCAGCTGACGCCCGAGCAGGTCTTCTACGCGGCCACCACGGCCGGGCGGAGCTGGCCGGGTCAGGTGATCGAGGCGGACGCGCGGGCTGCCGCCGCTACCCCGACATGGGTCTATCAGGTCGACTTCCAGTCGCCGACCCAGCCCCGCCGCGGCGCTCCGCACACGATGGACATCGCGCTTTCGTTCGGCACGCTGGACGCACCCGGTTCCTTCACCGGGACCGGGGCAGGGGCGAGGGCTGCTTCCGACACCGTCATGAGCGCGTTGGTGGCGTTCGCACGCAAGGGCGATCCGAACGGCGCCGGGGTGCCGGACTGGCCGATGTACCGACTGCCGGAGCGCCAGACGATGATCTTCGATGCGTCCTCGCACGCCGAGAGCGATCCGAGGCGCTGGGAGCGCGAGCTGTTCGCACGGGTGCCTTATGTGCAGCCGGGAAGCTGACGAGGGAACGAGGCCTTGACAGCCGGTAGGACCCGGTTCAAAAACCAATGACACCGGTTTCTCTGTGCGAGGGTCCGGTGGCCTGACCCACAGCATAGTGGCGCAGGCAGGAGAGTAGAGCGCTTCAGCTTATCCCGCACTCACCTCCAAATTTCCTGCGGAACCGAGCCGCTTTATCTTCTCGGACCGGGAAAGACACCGGTGTCAAAAGTTTCCACGCCAGACGGCGTGCAGGAGGATGGGAATGGGTTCGGATCAGATTTTCGCACGTCGCTTGATGGGCGCAGTTTCGGCTGTAGCGGTCGCGCTCTCGCTCGCCTCACCGGCGCGCGCGCAGGATCAGGCGCCGGCCAATCCGGTCGCCAAGGCCGGTCAGGCCGCGACGAGCGATACGGCGAGCGAGCCGGCGGGCGGTGACGACATTGTCGTGACCGGCTTCAGAAAGTCGCTCGATGCTGCGCTCAACGTGAAGCGCGAATCGGTGGCCGCGGTCGACGCGATCGTCGCGGAGGACATCGCCAAGTTCCCGGACCAGAACCTGGCCGAGTCGCTGCAGCGCATCCCCGGCATCACCATCCAGCGCGACGCCGGCGAAGGTCGCGCGATCACCGTTCGTGGTCTCGGCGCGCAATTCACCCGCGTTCGCGTCAACGGCCTAGAGACGGTGGCGACCTCGACCGACGGCGCCAGCGCCAACCGCGATCGCGCTTTCGACTTCAACGTGTTCGCGTCGGAGCTGTTCAACTCGATCGTCGTCCACAAGACCGCCGAGGCGTCGCTCGACGAAGGCTCGCTCGGCGCGGTCGTCGATCTGAACACCGGCAATCCGCTCGCGGGCAAGTCGGGCTTCACGATCGTAGGTTCGGCGCAGGCCAGCTATAACGACCTGTCCAAGAATTGGGGCCCGCGGCTGGCCGGCCTGGTTTCGTGGAAGTCGCCGGACGGCACCTTCGGCGCTTCGCTATCCGCCGCCTATTCGAAAACCAACAATTTCGAGCTGGGCAACAACACGGTGCGCTGGGCGCAGGCCCGCTTCGACAGCGTCAACGGCACGCCCTGCTTCTACAACAGCAACACCGGTACCACGCCGGTCCAGAACTCGGGTGGCTTCTACCGGTCCAGCGCGATCTGCGACCAGGCGGCCTTGTCCTTCCACCCGCGCATTCCGCGCTATGGCTCGGTCCGCCACGATCGCGAGCGGCTGGGCCTGACCGGCAGCGTCCAATGGTCGCCGACTGACGCGACCAAGGTGTCGATCGACGGCCTCTATTCGCGGTTCAAGGAAATCCGCGAAGAGAAATGGGCCGAAGTGCTGCTGCGTTCGAACGAGCGTTCGATCGACGTCACCAATGCGGTGTTCGACGACAACCACAATATGATTTCAGCGACGCTCAACGACGCCTATGTGCGGACCGAGCATTATCTGCGGAAATCGAAGACCGAGTTCTACCAGCTGGGCGGCAGCTGGGATCAGGACGTGACCGACAAGCTGCATTTCACGCTGCTCGGCGGTTTCTCGAGGTCGAGCGCGGACATCCCCGTCGAGACGACCTTCGTCTATGACGATCGCGACGCGCAGGGTTACAAATACGATTACACCGACTCGCGCCACCCGCTGCTCAGCTTCGGCACCAGCGTGACCGATCCGGCCAATTTCCAGCTGGCCGAGGTGCGCGACCGCCCGTCCAACGTCACCAACAAATTCCGTACCGCGCAGCTCCGCACGCAATGGGAAGCGACCGATTGGCTGACGCTGAACGCGGGCGCGGTCTATCGCCGCTTCAGCTTCGACTCCGAGGCTTTCACCCGTGATACGGTTGTGTGCGGCAATGGCGGTGTCGACCGCATTCTCGGCACGGTGGCCTGCTCGCCGACTTCGGCGTTTGGCCCGACTGCCGTTTACGGTCTTCCGGTGACGGCTGCGCGCTCGGACCTGTTTACGCTGGGCAAGGCGGGCCAGCCTGCCGGCACCACCACCCAGTGGCTGATCCCGAACATCGACGAGACGGCGGCCTATACCAGCCTCTACAGCCGCACCGCTGCGATCGATGCCAGCAACACCCGCAGCGTCACTGAAGAAGTGAAGGGCGCCTATTTCCAGGCGGATTTGAAGGGCGAGCTGGCGGGCATGGAAATCGCCGCCAATGCCGGCGTGCGCTATGTCCGCACGCACCAGAGCTCGACCGGCCTGAGCAGCGGCACGCCCGTCACCGTCGAGCGCAGCTACGACAATTGGTTGCCGGCGTTCAACGTCGCCCTGTTCCCGTCCAGGGAGTTCATCATCCGCGGCGCCGTCGCCAAGGTGATCACCCGTCCGACGCTGGGCAATCTGACCCCGGGCGGCTCGATCGACGGCTTCAACTACAATGTCAGCTTCGGCAATCCCTTCCTGCAGCCGTTCAAGGCCTGGGCCTATGACATCGCGGCCGAATGGTATTTCGCGCCGCAATCGATCTTCTCGGTCGCGCTGTTCAAGAAGGACGTCGCGTCCTTCCCGGTCTCGGTAACTCGCAGCGGGACCTTTGCCTCCACTGGCCTGCCGCTCTCGGTCATTCCGCCCAGCTCTCCGGCGGCGCTGAACCCCGAAGGACGGCTGTGGAACATCAACTCGATCACCAACGGCACCGGTGCGTCGCTGAAGGGCATCGAGATTTCGCTTCAGGCGCCGTTCCGGTTCCTGCCGGGCTTCCTGCGCAACTTCGGCGGCATCGTGAACGCGACGTTCATCGACTCGTCGGCGACCTACAGCGTGGCCGGGCCGGTGGCGAACGCCTGCGTGCCTGGCGCTACCCCGACGGCGGCCTGCAGCTTCGGACCGAACGTCAACGATCCGGCGCGCAAGGCGACGCTGTTCGGGCTTTCGAAAAAGACGTTCAACGCGACGCTGTATTACGAAGACGCCAAGTTCAGCGCCCGCGCTTCGGTCAGCTATCGCGGACCCTATATCGATGCGAACAGCGGCACCGGGAACGTGTTCGAGGGGTATAACTCGACCGTCAACGTCGACGCGTCGGTCCGTTACAAGCTGACCGACTGGGTCGAGTTGTCGCTCGAGGGCACCAACCTCACCGACGAATATCGCGATCGCTACACCGATTTCGATGCCAATCGGAATTACGAGTTCAATCACTTCGGGCGCACCTTCCTCGTCGGCGCCCGGTTCAAGATGTAGTCGAAGGGGCGGAAGATCATTCCTCCGCAAATGGGGCCGGTCGTCACAAGCGGCCGGCCCCCTTTTTGTTTCGGGAACAGACGATGCTGACACGGCGATCCGGACTGAAGCTGATCGGAGCGGCCCCGCTGGCGTTCGGATTTCCGTTGCTGGCGCAAGGATCGCGGGCCACCGCGTCGCTCGATCCCTATGAAGCGATGAGATGGGGGCGGGGTGTCGAAGGCGCACGCCGCGCGGACCTTGGCAATGGCACTTTCCTCAACCCGGTGTTCGCGGGCGATCACCCCGATCCGTCGCTGCTGCGCGACGGCGACGACTATTACGTCACTTTCTCCAGTTTCGACGCCTATCCCGGCATCACCATCTGGCACTCGCGCGATCTGGTGAATTGGCGTCCAGTGACGGCGGCGCTGAAGCAGCCGATTGGGTCGGTTTGGGCGCCCGAGCTGGTCAAGCATGACGGGCGCTATTTCGTCTACATCCCGGCCCGGACGTCCGAGCGGCGATCGATTTACGTCATTCACGCCGACCGGATCGACGGCCCCTGGTCCGATCCGATCGACCTGAACCTGCCCGAGCACATCGATCCCGGCCATGCCGTCGCGGCGGACGGCACGCGCTATCTGTTCCTGTCCGGCGGCGACCGGGTGCGGCTCGCTCCCGATGGTCTCTCCAAGGCGGGACCGGTCGAGCACGTCTATGATCCATGGCATTATCCGGGGGACTGGGACGTCGAGACGTTCGCGCCGGAAGGGCCGAAGGTGTTCAGGCGCGGCGACTGGTTCTATCTGGTCACCGCGGTCGGCGGGACCGCCGGGCCGCCGACCGGTCACATGGTCATCATGGCTCGCGCCCGCTCGCTGGATGGGCCGTGGGAGAATGATCCGCGCAATCCGGTGGTCCGAACGCAATCAGCGGCCGAGAAATGGTGGTCGCGCGGGCACGCGACCGTGTTCGAAGGACCGGGCGGCCAGTGGTGGATGATCTATCACGGTTATGAGAATGGCTATTGGACGCTTGGCCGGCAGACCTTGCTCGAGCCGGTGGCCTGGACGGCGGACGGGTGGCTGCGGTCGCTGGGCGGCGATCTGTTTTGGCCGCTGAAGAAGCCGCTGAACATCGCGGATCAGTCCCATGGCCTCGCGCTCGGCGACGATTTCTCTACCGACAAATTCGGCGTGCAATGGTCCTTCTACGATCCGGGGCCGAATGAGCCGGCCCGCGTGCGGCGTTCGAACCGCGTGCTGCACGTGAAAGGAAAGGGCGTTTCGCCCGCCGACTGTTCCCCGATCACCTGCCTGGCGGGCGATCACGCCTATCGTTTCGAGGCCGATGTGGAGGTCGATCCGGGCGCCGAGGCCGGGCTGCTGCTCTTCTACAATCGCCGCCTCTATGCCGGGCTTGGGATCGGCGATCCGGGGTTCGTGATGCACCGCTATGGCCAGTCGCGGCCACGCGGCGGCCCTGCGCCCCGGTCGCTCAGACTCCGCCTGACGAACAACCGCAATATCCTGACGATGCACAGCAGCCAGGATCGCGGCGCGAGCTGGCAGAAGTTCGACGTACAAATGGAAGTCTCCGGCTACCATCATAACGTGGCCGGCGATTTCCTGAGCCTTCGCCCCGCGCTGTACGTCGCCGGGGGCGGCGAGGCGCGATTCTCCAACTTTCGATACGAGGCGCTTTCATGACCGTCGACCGCCGCACTGCATTGCTGGGCTCGCTCGCTGCGGCCGGTCTCGCCGCCCGCACGGCTGCCCAGACCCCGCCGCCGGCCGTTCCGGGCAGCCCGCACGCGCCGGCCTGGCCGCAGCCGACCGAAACGATTGATTTGTGGCCGAAGGGCGCGCCCGGAATGCCCGCCAAGCCGCCGGTCGAGACGGTCAACGAGCGCAGCACCGATCCCGAACTCAACGACCGCGCGGTGTTGGGCATCACCCGGCCGCGGCTGGCGGTGTTCCGGCCATGGCGGCCCAATGGCGCCTCGATCCTGATCACGCCGGGCGGCGGCTATTCCTGGGTGGTTGTCGACAAGGAAGGCTATGAAATGGCCGCCTGGTTCGCCGAGCGCGGCTTCACCTGTTTCGTGCTTTTCTACCGGTTGCCGCATGAAGGCTGGGCGGCCGGGCCGAACGTGTGCCTTTCTGACGCGCAGCGCGCGATGCGGCTGATCCGCGCCCGCGCCGGCAATTACGGAATCGACCCGGCCAGGGTCTGCGCGATGGGCTTTTCGGCCGGCGGCCATATCTGCGCCGATCTCGTCGCCCGCTTCGACGAACGGGTTTACGCGCCCGTGGATGCCGCCGACCGCTTGTCGGCGCGCCCGCTGGTTGCCGCCCCGATCTACCCGGTTGTTTCCATGACAGCCCCAGTCGCGCACGCCGGCTCGCGCAAGAACCTGATCGGGGAGAATGCCGGGACGGCGCTCGAGCAGGCGCATTCGCCGCATCTGAACGTCAAGCCGAACAGCCCGCCCTGCTTCCTCGTCCATGCCGAGGACGATCCTGCGGTGCCCGTCGAGAACAGCCTGCTCTTCCGTCAGGCGCTGAAGGAGAAGGGTATCGCGGTTGAAACCCACTTGTTCACCGAAGGCGGACACGGCTTCGGCATGCGCCGGGCAACGGGCAAACCGGCGGGCGTCTGGCCCGAGCTGTTTCTCGCCTGGGCACGCACGCGCAGCGTCATGGGCTAGCAGCATCGATCGATGCCGCGTTTGGCTTGGACACCGGAGGCGGCGGGAGGTAGCCGAGCCCCTTTTCAGGAGAATGCGATGCACTTGACCGGCGCGATGTTGATCGGCGGCGAACAGGTGTTCGGCACAGGCGGAGCGGTGCAGTCGGTGAATGCCGCGACCGGCGAGCCGCTGGAGCCCGTCTTCGCCGGCGGAGGCGAAGCCGAGGTCGCGCGCGCATGTGCCTTGGCCGCGGATGCCTTTGATGAATATCGGGAAACCGCGCCTGAAATGCGCGCCCGCTTTCTCGAAGCGATCAGCGAAGCACTCCTGAGTTTCGGTGATGCGCTGATCGCGCGGGTCGGTCTCGAGAGCGGGCTCCCCAAGGCCAGGCTGGAGGGCGAGCGGGGACGGACCGTGGGCCAGTTGCGCCTGTTCGCGAGCGTGTTGCGCGATGGCGATTGGCAGGGCGTCCGCATCGATCCCGCCCTGCCGGATCGGGTGCCGCCGCGGCCCGATCTGCGTCTCCGCAAGATCGCGCTCGGTCCCGTTGCCGTCTTCGGAGCTTCGAATTTCCCGCTCGCATTCTCGGTGGCAGGCGGCGACACCGCCTCGGCGCTCGCGGCGGGCTGCCCGGTTGTTGCGAAGGCGCATCCTGCGCATCTCGGCACGTCGGCAATGATCGCTGCGGCGATCGATCAGGCGCGTCGTGCGCTGAACTTGCCGGCTGGGGTCTTCTCGCTTCTGGTCGGCGCGGACAACGGCCTGGGTGCGGCGCTCGTCGCCGACCCACGAATCAAGGCAGTCGGCTTTACCGGGTCGCGCGCAGGCGGCCTTGCACTGACTCGCATAGCTGCCTCCCGGCCCGAGCCGATCCCGGTTTATGCCGAGATGTCGAGCATCAACCCGGTGCTCCTGTTTCCACATGCGCTCGCCGGCCGCAGCGAGGCCATCGCCACGGCTTTTGCCCAGTCCCTGAACCTGGGGGCGGGCCAGTTCTGCACCAATCCGGGGCTGCTGATCGCGATCGAAGGGCCCGATCTCGACGGGTTCGTGGCGGCGGCGCAATCGGCGCTGGGGGCCCTGGCGCCCGCGACGATGCTGACCCCTGCGATCCATGCCGCTTATGTGGAGGGGCTCGGCCGACGTTCGGGCTGCGCGACGCTGCTCGCCCAGGGGCCGGCTCCGTCGGCTCCGTTCGAGGCGCATCCGCATCTGTTCGCAACCGACGCGAAGACCTTCCTTGCAGACAAGGGTCTCCATGAAGAACTGTTCGGCCCGGCGGCTTTGCTGGTCCGCTGCGAGGATATAAGCGAGCTCAGGGATGTGCTCGAAGGGCTGGAGGGGCAGCTCACGGCGGCGCTTCACATCGATGCGAAAGACGAGGAGCAGGCCCGCTCGGTCATTCCCATCCTGGAACGGAAGGTCGGCCGAATTCTGGTCAACGGCTTCGGCACCGGCGTCGAGGTCGCGCACGCGATGGTTCATGGCGGACCGTTCCCGGCGACATCCGATTCCCGCACCACATCGGTCGGAAGCCTGGCGATCGAGCGATTCCTTCGTCCCGTTTGCTATCAGGACATGCCGGAGACGCTGCTTCCCGATGCATTGCGCACAGCTTGCGTGGCGAATTGACATCATGCCGCCACGCGCATTGATCGAGCGCGGCTTTGGTTTGGACGAAGGCCCGCCAACTCCATAGCACGAGGCAAACGAGCTGCGGATCATGCGGCTGTTCAGGGAGATGCCTGTGTCCTCACTCAGCCCGGCGAGCATGGCGCGCGCACTCGGCGGCGGTTTGCTTTCCTTTCCGGTCACGCATTTCGATGCCGATGGCGACTTTCTGGAAGGCCCCTATCGCGAGCATTGCGCCTGGATGCTCGAGCATGAGTTGTCGGGGCTGTTCGCGGCCGGAGGAACCGGCGAATTCTTCTCCCTGACGCCGTCCGAGGTGGTCGGCGTGGTTTCGGCGGCGGTCAAAGAAGCCGAGGGCAAGCTCCCTGTGATCTCCGGCTGCGGCTACGGCACCGCGATCGCCACCGAGATTGCGCGCGGGGCGGAGAAAGTTGGAGCCGATGGATTGCTCCTGCTTCCCCCCTATCTCGTCAACTCCACGCAGGAGGGGCTGGAGCGCCACATCAACGCGGTCTGCCGTGCGACCGGGCTAGGCGTGATCGTGTACAACCGCGACAATGCGATCCTGGACGACGAAACACTGGCGCGGCTTTGCGAGCGCAATGCCAATCTTGTCGGCTTCAAGGACGGCGTCGGCGATATCGAGCTGATGACCCGCATCTATGCCCGGATGGGCGACCGGCTGACCTATATCGGTGGCCTCCCGACCGCGGAGACGTTCGCGACGCCCTATCTTACCATGGGCGTGACGACCTATTCCTCGGCGATCTTCAACTTCATGCCGGCTTGGGCGCTCGCTTTCTACAAGGCCGTTCGCGCGAATGATCAGGCGACGGTTCTGGAGCAGCTGAAGCGCTTCGTGCTTCCTTATATCGCGCTACGCAACCGGCGCGCGGGCTATGCCGTGTCGATCGTGAAGGCCGGGTGCCGGATTGTCAGGCGGGATGCCGGCCCCGTTCGGCCGCCGCTCACCGACTTGAGCGAGGCCGAGAGCGAGCAGCTGCGGGGTCTCATTGAAGGCGCCGGTGCTGCCGCGCTCGCGGCGGCCGCGTAGCTCCGCTATGCCGGCGGAATGTTCGAACTAAGCCAACTTCGCTGTTTCGTGGCGGCCGCCGAGGAGCTTCATTTCGGACGCGCCGCGCAGCGCCTGAACATGACCCAGTCGCCGCTCAGCCGGCAAATCCAGCTGCTCGAGCACATTCTCGACGCGAAGCTTCTGGAACGCACCAGCCGAAGTGTGGCACTCACGCCGGCCGGGCGCGTGTTCCTGATCGAGGCGCGCCGCATCGTGCGGCTGGCCGAGAGCGCCGCGCTTTCGGCGCGCCGGGTCGCGCATGGCGATTCCGGACGCGTGGCGATCGGCTTCACGGCGGTGTCGGGGTACAGCCTCGTGCCCGAAATTGTCGCACGCGCACGGGCGACCCTTCCCAACATCGATCTGGAACTGCGCGAGATGGTGACGGGGGAGCAGGTTGATGCGCTGTTGACCGGCCTGATCGACATCGGTTTCGTGCGGCCACCGCTCGCCCGGCAAGAGTTCGATACGTTGAATGTCCTGGCCGAGCCGCTGCTGGTCGCGCTCCCGGCCGGAGATTCGCGCCAAGCGAAGTCGACGTTCGAGCCCCGCGATTTCGATGGCCAGCCCCTCATCATGTATGCGCGGCAGGGGGCGGGCTATTTCCACGACATGCTTATCCGCATCTTCGACGAGGCAGGCGCGGCGCCCCAGTTCGTCCAGCATGTGACCCAGATTCATTCGATGCTTGGGCTGGTGCGCGCGGGGCTCGCCGCGGCGATCGTGCCGCAATCGGCTGCCGGTCTCGCGCTGCACGACGTGCAATTTCGCAGGTTCGACACCCAGCCCGAAAGCCCGGTCGAGCTGCACATGGCCTGGCGCCGCGACAATCAGAATCCCGCGCTCGATCCGATGCGGCGTCTTTGCGCCGAGGCCACCGCTGCATGATCGATCGCCGCACGGTGCTTGGCGGCCTGGTGAGCGCGCCTGCCGTTGCGGCGACGCGGCGGACCGGACGCGATCCGGTCGCCCGCACCCGGCATGGGCGCGTCCGGGGGCTAAACGAGGGCGGCGTGCTGGTCTTTCGCGGCGTCCGATATGGAGCCCCCACTGGCGGTCGCCGTTTCGCGCGTGCGGTACCGCCGCAGCCTTGGCACGAGGTTCAGGATGCCGTTCGCTATGGACTGGCCTCGCCGCAGACCCAGGCAACGGAGCCGACGAGCGAGGATTGTCTGTTCCTCAACGTCTGGACACCCGGGCTCGATGGCGGCCGCCGCCCGGTCATGGTTTATCTGCATGGCGGCGCGCACGCCCACGGCTCGGGCTCCGATCCGCTGTACGATGGCGCCAACCTCGTCCGGCGCGGCGATGTCGTGGTGGTCACGCTCAATCACCGGCTCGCGGCCTTTGGCTATGCCTATCTCGCACAGCTTGGCGGGCCACCGGAGTCGGGCAATGTGGGCAATCTCGACATCATCCTCGCGCTTGAATGGGTGCGGGACAATATTGCCGCTTTCGGGGGTGATCCCGATCGGGTGATGATCTTCGGCCAATCGGGCGGCGGCGCGAAAGTCGTGACGCTGATGGCGATGCCCGAGGCGCGTCCTCTTTTCCGCGCTGCCGCGACCATGAGCGGTCAGCATGTGACTGCGGCAGGGCCGAACCACGCGACGTTGCGCGCCAAGGTATGGATGGCGCGCGCGGGCGCGCGCTCCGTTCCCGAGCTGGCGGCCTTGCCTGTGGAACGGCTGGTCGAAGCGATGGCCATGACGGACCCGCTGGAGGGGAAGGGGGAGATCAGCTTCACCTCCACGCTTGATCACCACGTGCTGCTCCGGCACCCCTTCTTCCCGGATGCGCCGCGCGAGGCCGGCCATATTCCGCTCATCATCGGAAACACGCATGACGAGACCGGGGCCTGGATCGGTGACACGCTGAAGCGCGGAGACACGACCTGGGACAACCTCCCGGCCCGACTGGCGCGCGAAATGACGAAGGATCTAGCGCCGGACTATGTCGTTCGGCGTTATCGCGAGATCTATCCGGAGAAGAGCCCGGGCGAAATCCTGCTGGCGGCGTCGACGGCGGGGCGTTCCTGGCCGGGGCACCTGATTCAGGCGGAGGAACGCGCAAGGATCGGCGCTCCGACCTGGATGTATCAGCTCGATTTTCGTTCTCCCGAAGCCGGCGGCGTGCTCGGGGCCTTTCACACCCTCGATATTCCGCTCGTCTTCGACAATGTCGCCGCGCCCGGTTCGCGAACCGGAATCACCCCCGACGCGCGGCGCCTCGCCGGCCAGATGGCCGACGCTTTCATTTCACTTGCGCGGACCGGCACGCCCGCCATTCCCGCCCTGCCGGTATGGCCGACCTATGACCTCGAGCGCCGGGCCACGATGATTTTCGACGGGACACCGCGGATCGACAATGATCCCCGGCGGGAGGAGCGGCTGCTGTTTGCGGCCGCACCGTACATCAAGCCCGGCGGCTGACCCTCAGGTTCGATTCCAGGGGAAATCCAGGGAAGGCCGGTTGGCGTAGCGGGTCATAGCTACGGTGAATCGCTCGCCGCATCCGGGATCGAGGCGAATCGTCACGTGCCGATCGCGGACCTCGGTACGTTTGCTCCCCACACTCACCGCATCGATCCGGTGCTCGCCATAGGCACCACCCTGGACGATGATCGTTCTCGGCTGGGCGCCGGTGTTAATGAGGCTCAACTCCGCTGATCCGTGTTCCAGCCGGTGAACCAGCGCGGCCACGTCCTCCGGCACGCCCGCCCGGCGGCGATCCGCATTGAAATAGCGGAACCGGCAGTGGAGCGTCACGCCGCCCTGGTTGGGACTCGTCGGCGACCAGGACGGCCGCGCGATGTGAAGGCCGCCGGCCATCAGTTGCACCAGCGCGTTCGCGCTCGCCGGGTTGATATCCAGGGGCCAGTCGGCGAGTCGGGTCTCCCGCGTAGTCGGGTCCTTGATCCGGGCTTCCACCCGAGCCGCGACCCGGGCCAGATCGGCTTCGAGCGCGGCTTCGGCATAGCCGGGATTGCGGCCTTCGACGAAGTCTATCCAGGGGTGATCTCCGGCCGCTGCGCGGTCTTCGGCAGCCTGTGTCGCATACCAGATTTCAAATCCGTTGCTCCGGTAGGGGCCGGGCTTCCAGCCGTACCAGCCTTGCGCGCCATACATGGTAGGCGCCTCGAAGCGCCCGTTCCGGGTCCGCCCGGCGTTGTTGATCCGGTGATTCTGGCGGCGCCAGAGTTCGATATACTGAGTGTCGCCAGTCAGCAGCAGCGCGTTGTAAAACGCCGTGATCGAGCGGGGAACGCGGTTGCGGTCCTCCCGTTCGCCCGTTTGCGGCACCACCGGCGAAAAGCCCCAACCATAGACCCCGCGCCACCAATCCGCCCCGACATGCCCGTCGAGGCCGACATAGCTGGGTACAAGGTCGCCATTGGCCGTCGCGCGTTCGGTCCAGGCGTCCAGATACTCCAGCGCCCAGGTCCGGAATCGATCGCCGGCGCCGAGTGCATAAGCGTTGAGGCCCAGGGTCGTGGCTTGAAGGTTGAGCGGATTGTCCCCGGCGACATCCGCATATTCGGCATAATGGGCGAGCGTTTCGTCATAGTTCCGCTCGCCATGTTCGAGATGAAAGCGCGACACGTCGAATGGATCGCCGGCCCAGTCCAGTGGGGTGGCCCGCCGCAGCATGGGCCCGCGACTGCCATTCAACAGGCTGCGGATGATGCGGCGTTGGGGATCGTAATTGGCGACCGCGCGATCGCGACCCGTGTAGAAATCGGCATAACGCCGCGTCCGTTCCAGCAGACGCGGATCGCGTGGCGTGCTCAGTCCCATCTGGTTGAAACTGCTCAGCCCTTCGGAGTTGTGCTGCCAATCCATCTGGACCGGGAATTCGCGATAATACATGCCGTCGCGGGCGATCGGCGTCTGGACGGTGCGGGCTTCGGTGTACTGGCGCAAATGGCCTTCCCAGAACCGCCGGGCGAGGGCCAGCAATCGGTCGGATGCGCCAAGGGCGTGGAGCAGAACCCAGTCGTTCGTCGCTTCGGCGGCATCGTCGGGACCGTCGTTCGCGCCCCACCGCGCGAACACCTTCAGCCGGTCGCGGCGATCGACATAAGCCGCATAGAAGGCTTCGCACGCATCGAGATTGGCCGCGAGCAGGCGGCGCTGAAGCAACGCCCAGCGGGGCGCGGGCATCGGGGTGGAAACGGTAATTCCGCCGGGCTTCGGGCGGGCGGCGGCGGGCAGGGCTGCGAGCGCCGCTCCGGCGCCGAGCAGCGCACGGCGATCGATTTTCAAGCGGAAAGCTCCAGGCGCCGGATCGGTCCGACAAGTACGAGGAAAGCGAAGATCGTGAGCAGGCAATGCGCCCCGACAAAGACGAGCGCGAGATCGAACGATCCGGTTCCGGATACGATATAGCCGACCGCGATCGGGGTGACGATGCCGGCGATGTTCCCGAACATGTTGAACACGCCCCCGGAAAGGCCGGCGAGCTGACGCGGGGCGACATCGGCCATCACGGCCCAGCCCAATGAGGCGACGCCCTTGCCGAAGAAGGCGATCGACATCAGCAGGATCACGACCCATTCCGAACGCGCGAACACACAGGCGATGATCAGGCTCGCCAGCAACATCCCGACGACGATCGGCACCTTGCGGGCATAGTCGAGCGAACCGGTTCGTTTCAGCAGCCGGTCCGAGAATATTCCGCCGGCGACGCCGCCGACGAAGCCGAAAAGGGCAGGGGCGGCGGCAGCGAAGCCCGCCTCCATGATGTTCAGGCCGCGTTCCTTCACCAGATAGATCGGAAACCAGGTCACGAAGAAATAGGTAAGAACGTTGATGCAATATTGGCCGAGATAAATGCCGAGCATCATGCGGTGCGCGAGCAGCTGACGGAGATTGTCGCGCGTGAACCCCGATGGTCCCGGCCTGCGCTCCTCAAGTTCGACGAGGCCGCCCCCTTCCTCGATCAGCTTTCGTTCCTGTTCATTGACGGACGGATGCCGGGTGGGACCATGGATGAAGATTGCAAACACCAGCGCCGCGATCAGGCCGAGTGCGCCCATCACGCCGAACACCGAACGCCAGCCGAAGGAATGGGTGAGCCAGCCCATCAGCGGCGCGAAAACCACAAGCGAGAAATACTGGGCCGAGTTGAAGATCGCAGAGGCGGTCCCGCGTTCGCGGGCCGGGAACCAGGCCGCAACCAGCCGTGCGTTGCCCGGGAAGGATGGCGCCTCTGCGAGCCCGACCAGAAACCGAAGGGCGAACAGCATTGCAATCGTCGGGATGATCTGGATCCAGCCGGCCAGTCCCTGCAATGCGGTGAACAGCGACCAGAGGGCGATGGCACCGGTATAGATCCGCTTGGTCCCGAATTTGTCCAGCAGCGCCCCACCCGGGATCTGGGCGAGCACATACGACCATGCAAAGGCTGAAAGTATGAATCCGGTCTGGATCGTGGACAGGCCAAGCTCGCCCGCCGCCTTGCTTCCCGCGACGGAGAATGTCGCACGATCGGCATAGTTGATCGAGGTGATCAGGAAGATGAGCACAATGATGCGATAGCGGATTCGGGACGCTCCCGTGGCCTGCTGCATCCCTGCTTCTCTCCTGACGCCTCCGTGGACCCGGAGCGCTTTCATCTGGCAGCCAAGGGTAGTGAACGTCGCCGCAGCGGTCCAAGTCTCAAACCGGCATGATCGAGCCAATCATTGGCTGGACCGCCTCGACTACCGCGGCACCGCGGATCAGTGCAGGCTGCGCAATGATTCATGCCGTATTGAGATTGGCCTCGCCCGGTTTCTTCCGACTAGCTGCGACTGAACAAACCCGCCCTTCGAACGAGGCGGGACGCCACCGGCGCGAAACGCGCTGCATGTTAGGGGAGTTGAGATGACGCGCACCGGTTTTCGTTTGGCCCGCACCATGCTGGGTTGCTCAGGCGCAGTTCTGGCCCTGTCCATGGCTCTGCCGGCGCATGCGCAAGCGGTTCCCGAAACCAATGCGCAAAAGGCTTCGCGAGCTCCTGGCAACCAGCAGTCGACCGATGCGCCGCCGGCTTCACCTGCCGTTGCGCCCAGCGCCGACGTGACCGACGCGCCTGAAGGGAATTCCGAGGAAATCGTCGTCACCGGCTTTCGGGAGAGCCTTTCGAGCGCACTCAACATAAAGCGCAACGAAACAGCGACAGTCGACGCCATCAAGGCCGAAGACATCGCCGAGTTTCCCGATCTGAACCTCGCCGAATCCCTTCAGCGGATCCCGGGTGTCGCGATCAGCCGCGTCAACGGCGAAGGCCGCAACATCTCGGTGCGCGGTCTCGGGCCGGAATATACGCGTGTCCGCATCAACGGCATGGAAGCGATCGGCACGACTGGCGGCACCGATAACTCCGGGGGTGTCAATCGGGGCCGCGGGTTCGATTTCAACATCTTCTCCTCGGACCTGTTCAACAGTCTCGCGGTCAGGAAGACGGCGACCGCGGATGTCGAGGAAGGGTCGCTGGGCGCGACCGTCGACCTCCAGACGGCCCGGCCGTTCGATTACAAGAAGCCGACCGTTTCTGTGTCTGCTCAGGCCAGCTACAACGACCTGAAGGCGCGCGCGACGCCGCGCCTTTCGGGCCTGGTCAGCACGATCACGCCGGACGGGCGCTTTGGCGTGCTATTGTCGATCGCTTACGAGGAAAGGCGGCTGAAGGAGGAAGGGGCGAACATCACACGGTGGACTTATGGCGGGTTCAACGGGGGCTTCAATGCCGCTTCGACCTTGTCCGGCTTTACCCTGGCCCAGATCAACAACGCCAACCCAAGCACCGCGATCTTCCATCCACGCATTCCGGGCCTGGTGAGCTATGACATCTCCCAGAAGCGGCTGGGCGCCGCGGGCTCGATCCAGTTTCAGCCCACCGATCAGACACTGCTCAGCATCGACGTTCTGTATTCGCGCCTGGAAGGCAAGCGCGAGGAAGCGCAGTTTCAGGCGATCAGCTTCAGCCGCTCGGGCACGGGCAAGCCGCAGACGATTATCCGTTCGGGAACGGTCGATGGGGATCGGAACCTGATCAGCGGCACGTTCGACAATGTCGATCTGCGCACACAATCCCGCTTCGACGTGCTGATGACCGAATTCTATCAGGCCACCGCGGCGATCGACCAGAAGATCGGAGACTCGCTGCGGTTCGGGGCTAATGTCGGCTACGCCAGCTCCGCGTTCAAGAATCCGATCCAGACCACGGTCACGATCGACGCGGCCAACACCGCCAATTTCTTCTACGATTTCTCGACGCGGTTCCCTACGATCAAGCCGGGTGTGGACATCACCAGTCCATCATCATTTGCCTTCGTGAACGGCACGTCGGAGGTTCGCATCCGTCCGCAGACGGTCGACAACGACTTCACCAACGCCAAAGGCTTTGCCGAGTGGACCGTTTCACCGCTCGTGAAACTCAAGGCAGGCGTGGACTGGCGCCGGTTCCGATACGACTCGACCGAGGGCCGTCGTCTGTCGGGTGAAACCGTTGTGCAGACCCTGAGCGCGGCCCAGCTCGCTTCGGCCACCAAGGTGTTTTCCGGCTTCGGCAAAGGATTGAACATTCCGGCGGGCACGCCGACGGCTTGGGTCGTCCCCGACCTGGACGCATTTGCCCAACTCGGCATTTACACCAACCCGCTTTATGCGATCGGCGGCGTCGAAAATGCCACTGCCCGCGGATCCTTCATCACGGTGCGCGAGGAAGACCTGGGCGCGTGGGGAATGGCCGAGTTCAACTTCGCCGACCGCGGCTTTCCGCTCCGGGGCGATATCGGCATCCGGCATGTCACCACCGACCAGCACTCGACGGGCTATGCGAGCCAGGGCGCGACGGTCAGTCTGGTTGCGGTGGACCGGAGCTATGACCGCTGGCTGCCGTCGGGCAATTTGGTGTTCGACGTGACCGACAATCTCCTGTTGCGGTTCGGGGCCGCGAAGACGCTTGCCCGCGCCGGCATTGCCTCGATCACACCGGGCGGCAATCTGAACGTGTCTGGCGGCAATCGAAGCTTCAGCTCCGGCAATCCGGACCTTCTGCCGACAAGTTCGACCAATCTGGACTTCTCGGCCGAATGGTATCCGACGCGCGGCGCCATCTATGCTGTCGCCCTGTTCCAAAAGGATATCGGCACGTTCGTGCAAACGCTCAGCACGCAGGTACCGTTCAGCGCGCTAGGTCTGCCGGCCTCCCTGCTCAACGGAACGCCGGCGAGCCCGAATGACGTGTTCATCGTCAGCCAGCCGGTCAACTCGAGCGGCGGCAAGCTGCGCGGTTTCGAGGTCAACATCCAGCAGCCCTTCACCTTCCTGCCGGGCTTCCTGTCGAACTTCGGCGTGCTGGCCAACTATACCTATGTCTCGTCGAACATCAGCTATCTGACGGCGGCGGATGGAAGCACGTCCGTGCGGGCGCCGCTGGTCGGGCTTTCGAAGCACGCGGCCAACGGCACCCTCTATTACGAAACCAAGCGCTTCTCGATCCGCGGCTCGGTTGCCTACCGCTCGCGCTATCTAACGGCGGTCCCGGGAACCGAGGGCAACAGCTACAACGGGACGAATGGCACGATCAATATCGACGCTCAGGCTTCGTACAACGTGACTGACAGGCTGAAGCTCAGTCTCGAAGCAATCAACCTGACGGACGAAGCGAACGACCAATTTGTCGATGTGACGAACCGTCTGAACGTGCTCACGCACAGCGGCCGTCAATTCACGCTGGGAGCGCGCTACGCGTTCTGACCACGATCCGAGTTCCCCGCCTTGCCAGCCGCCCTTTCCCATCGGGCGGCTGGCTTTTTTCGGCGCGACCTCGAATGACCACCACGGAGGCTGAGTTGGCACCTCCCACTCAGCCTCCGCCCGCATCACGCCCCGACCAGGGGCTTGAACAGTCTGAGAAGCCCTTACCGCGATCAGCGGCGAACGAGTGCGCTCTTCATCTGTTCGAGATTCAGGGGGAGCACCGTGCAGGTCAGGGGTTCGATCCCCCTCGGCTCTACCATTCAGCGAAAAGTGTCGCTCTTTTCCAACGGGCGTTCACGCGCTTGCTGCCCGCTTGGCCAGGGCAAGCGCCTGCCGCAGATTGCCATTCGCCGCCTCCAGCGCGCCCTGTTCGATTCCCGCCGCGATCAGAACGGCGCGCTTTATGCTGCCGCCCGCCGCGTCGAGCGCGGCGCTCGCAGCCACCAGGTCGCTTCCGGCAATCGCAGCGACGATGCCTGCCGCACGGGTTCGGAGCTTCGCATTCGAGACACGCATGCCGACCATAAGTCCGGCATGAATTCGTCCCAACCTGAGCATGATCGTCGTCGACAGGATGTTGAGCGCGATTTTCTGCGCCGTGCCGGCCTTCATTCGCGTCGAACCTGCGACCACCTCGGGGCCGGTCAGCAGCAAGATGCGGTGATCGGACGCTTCGAGGAGCGGAGTGCCGGCGTTGCTCGCCATCCCGATCGTCAGCGCTCCCGCCCCGGCTGCGGCGCGGACCGCGGCGACCGTGAAGGGCGTGCGCCCGCTGGCGGCGACGCCGATCACCACATCCGATTGTGTGGGGTCAGCTTGCCGGATCGCCGTCTCGGCCGCCGCCTGATCGTCCTCGGCGCCCTCCACGCTTTCCAGCATCGCGCCCATGCCGCCGGCAAGCGCATAGACCGTGCGATCCCAGTCATAGGTCGGCCCCAACTCGACCCCGTCCAGCACTGCCAGCCGACCCGAAGTGCCGGCGCCGGCGTAGATCAGCCGGCCGCCTTGGGCGAGCCGAGCCGCTGCGGCATCGGCGGCACTGGCGATTGCCTCGGACGCGGCCTGAACCGCCGCCGCCGCCGCGAGCTGTGCTTCGAGCATGGCTTCAACCGCATCGCGCGTAGGCCAGAGGTCCAGGTCAGCATAGCGCTGGCTGATCAGTTCGGTGGACAATGTGATCCCTCTCGCTGCGACGTCGCTCTATTCCCTATCGTCATAGCGATGCCACATCTTCTTAGCCCCGTATTCACCATGCTGGCCTAAATTGGCGCTCGCACGATGGACTATTATCTGGGCATCGACGCCGGCGGCACCCACACCCGCGCGCGCCTGACGACCGCAGACGGCGCGATCGTCGGCACGGGCGAGGGCGGCCCCGCGAACACGCGCATCGGGCTGCCCGACGCGCTCGCCGCCGTCGCCGACGCCTATATGCAGGCGCTTCGGCAGGCGGGACTGGACGAAACGCACCTTCCCTCGATCCGCGCCGGGCTGGGCATCGCCGGACTCAACCGACGCGGCGTACTGCCGGGTTTGCAGGAGCATGACTTCCCGTTCCGCTCGATCGCCTTTGCCAGCGACGCGGCAATCGCCAATTTGGGCGCCCATGCCGGCGGCGATGGCGCGATCGTGATCGTCGGTACCGGCAGCATCGGCTTCGCGCGGGTCGGCGAGCAGGTCTATACTATCGGCGGCTATGGCTTCCCCATTTCGGACGAAGGCAGCGGCGCCGATCTGGGGCTGCGCGCGATCCGGCAGTCTCTCTGGGCGCGCGACGGACGCATCCCTTCAAGTGCGATGACCGATGCAGTGCTGGCCCATTTCCACGGCCGGCCGGGCGAGATCGTCGATTGGACCGGCCGCGCCACGCCTGCCGATTACGCCGCTTTCGCGCCGCTGGTGATGGACCACGCGGGCGCGGGCGATCCAGTTGCCGAAGCGATCGTGCAGGAGGGCGCGCTGAGGATCGACCGCCTTATCCGCACGCTTCTTGACCGAGGGGCGCCGAGCTGCTGCTTGATGGGCGGCGTCGCCGCGCGGATGCGCGACTGGCTCGCGGCCAGCATTCGCGAACGGCTGACCGATCCGCTGGGCGACGCGCTGGATGGCGCGATCCTGCTGGCCCGCACCCGCGCGGTGGAGAAGGAAGAACCGGCTTAGGAAATCTCGCTGGCTCCTGCGATCCAGGTCTCGCGCACCTGCCTGTCGCTGTCCACGAGCACCAGATCGGCGGCAAGGCCCGCCTGGGTCGCCCCTCGCTCGTGCGACATGCCGAGCGCCCATGCCGGCGTCGCGCTCGCCATGCGCACAGCTGTGGCATAATCGATGGCCAGCAGGCGTTCCGCGTTCCGCACCGCCTGCGCCATGTCGAGATCGGAGCCGGCCAGCGTACCATCGGCCGCCTCGCAACGTCCGTTCCGGGCGACTATGCGCTGCTGCCCCAGCCGGAATTCCTTCAGGTCCGAGCCGACCGTCGGCATCGCGTCGGTGACGAGCGCAAGCCGGTGTGCGCCCTTCGCAGCCAGAGCAACGCGCATCGTCGCCGGATGCACATGGTGCCCGTCCACGATAATGCCGGACCAGCTATCGGCATCGTCGAGCGCCGCGCCGACTGTGCCCGGCGCCCGGCTGCCCAATTGGGTCATCGCATTAAAGAGATGCGTGAAGCCGCTCAGCCCTTCCTCGCGGGCGGTGCGAATTTGGTCGTAAGTGGCCTGGGTGTGACCGGCCGCGACGATGGCGCCGCGCTCGACCAGCGCCCGGATCGTTCCCGGCGGTGCGAGCTCGGGCGCGAGCGTTATCAAGGCTCGGCCATGCTTGAGCGAGGTGAGCAGCTCGACGGCGGCGGCATCGATCGTCCGGAACTTGGACGCATCGTGGATGCCCTTCTTCCCGGAATTGAGGAAGGGCCCCTCGAGATGGATGCCGAGCACGCCGGGCACGCCCCTCTCTATTGCGGCGTCGACCGCGGCAATGGCGCGGACGATCACCTCCAGGTCGTCGCTGATCAGCGTCGGCAGCAGCCCGGTCGTGCCGAAGCGCCGGTGCGCCCGGGCGATTGCGGCAATGCCTTCGACTGTGGGTGAATCGTTGAACAGCACTCCGCCGCCGCCGTTCACCTGCAAGTCGATGAAGCCGGGGAGGAGGTCGCCTTTCAACTCACGCCGTGCAACCCCGGGCGGGCAGTCCCCCGACGGAACCACAGCCGTGATCCGGCCGCTTTCGACAAGCACGCAGCGGTCCTGCTCGAAGCCCGCAGGCGTCAGGACACGAGTGGGGCAGAGCGCCTGTCGGCTCATCGCGTGCTCGTCACTTTCTTCAGATGCGGCGGCCGGTCGGGATCGAGCCCGCGCGCCACGCTCAAGGCGGCCGCCAGCCGGTAGAAGCTCTGGATCATCCCGATCGGAGCGAGCGCGGGATTCAAGGCGGGGATGACGGGCAGCATGTCACCGGCAATCAACAGCCGCGCGCCTCGTTCGGCAAAATCAGCCGCGATCGGCGCAAACATGCTCTCCCCCTCGTCGCCCGGCGGCAGCATCAGCACTGGAAAGCCCGCTTTCACGATCGCCATCGGTCCGTGCTTCACCTCGGCGGCGCTATAGGCCTCCCCGTGCAGCCCGCAGGTTTCCTTGAGCTTCAGCGCCGCTTCCTGCGCGATGCCCAGGCTAAGTCCCCGGCCGAGAACGAACAGGCTGCTCGCGTCGCGCAGGAGCGGGATCGCCGCGGACCAGTCAAGCGCCCAGGCGCGGTCCAGCACCTCGGACGCGCTCGCAAGTGCCTCACCGAGCTCGCCATCTTCCCGCCAGGCCGCCACCAGGCCTGCGAGAGCGAGCAGCGAGGCGATGAAGCTCTTGGTCGCGGCGACGCTGCGCTCCGGCCCTGCCAGCATCGGGATCGCGACATGAGCAACGTCGGCGAGCGGCGTGTTCACTTCGTTGACGATTGCGACCACGCAGGCGCCTGTATCGCGCGCAGCCTGTGCCGACGCGAGCAGATCGGGGCTACGGCCCGATTGCGAGATCGCAATGAACAGCGCGCGGTCGAGCTGCCGCCACTTCGTGCCATAGATCGAGGCCGTCGACGGAGCGAAGGACGCGACCGGCACGCCGATGCGCGTCTCGATCAGATATTTGGCGAAGGTTGCGACATGGTCCGAGCTGCCGCGCGCGCAGGTGATCACCACCCGCGGATCGAGCGCGCGCAGTTGCTGGCCGAGCGCACGCATCAGACCACCAAGCTCGCGCACCTGCCGTTCGGCGACCAGCGGCGCTTCGGCCGCTTCCCTATGCATGAGCGTCCGTTCGGCGTTCATTGAAGACAGGACTAACAGTCGCCCACAGCGGCTTCAACTTGCGTGGATCAGGCTGTAAGCCTTGATCCAGATGAACCTGCGCCACATCGAAATCTTCCATGCCGTGTATGTGAACGGCTCGGTCAGCGCCGCTGCGCGAGCTCTCAACGTCTCGCAACCCTCCGTGTCGAAGATGCTACGCCATGCGGAATCGCTGCTCGGTTTCAACCTGTTCCAGCGCACTAATGGCGGGCTCGTCCCGACCGAGGACGCGCATGTGCTCTTCAACGATGTCAGCGAGATCCAGGACCGGGTTTACGCGCTTCGCGAAGCCGGACGGAACCTGAAACGCGGGATCGGCGGGGTGCTGCGCATTTCGGCGCTGCCGTCGCTGGCGCTCGATGCGCTCCCGACCGCGGTGGCGCGGTTCATGCGCAATCATGAGAATGTGAAGTTCGACCTGCAGACGGTGCACCACGACGATCTGCTCAGGAAGCTCTACGAACGCGAGACCGACGTGGCGATCGCCTATCAGGTGCCGCCCGCCACGCCGATCGGCAATTGCTGGCTGGGCGAGGGCGAGTTGGTGCTGCTTTACCGCGAGCAGGACATGCCCGACGCGCCGCCTTTTGTGGAGCTGGACGTGCTGCGGGGGCGGCGCTTCATCAGCCTGGCCGCGAGCGGGCCGATTGGCGGGCTGTTCAGCCAGGAATTGCAGCGGCTCGAGCTGGATTTGGAGCTGGACGAAGTCGTCTCGGCGCGCACTTTCTACATCGCCTGTGCGCTGGTGCGGCAAGGCGTCGGCATGACTGTCGTCGACAGCTTCACCGCGCAGGCGTCGCTGGTGCCGGGCTTGTCGATGCGGCCGCTGAAACCGCGGCTCGCGTTCGACGTGCAGGCGATGTACCTGATCAATCGTCCGCCGGGCGCGCTCGCGACGGACTTCCTTAAGACCCTGGCGCGCGTGATCGACGCTCTATAGCGACAGGCTATGCCGAGCCTCGCACTCGCTATGCGCGGCGAAATAGGGTGGCGGGATACGGCTGGCTGCGATGATCCCGAGCCCGTTCCTTCTCTATCTCGGCCACACCGACGACCCGGTCAGCATCAAGACCTCGCGCGGCTTAGCCGAGTTTCGCCCTCAGGATTGCGTCGGCGAGTTCCGTCACGACGACTGCCCGCTGACGCTCGGCCTGACGCGGATGGGCGTGATCGAAGCGGCGATGGCCGGCGCGCGGACCATGGTCCTCGGGATCGCGAGCGCCGGCGGCCGGCTCGGACCCGATCTGGTCGAGGATGCGGCGGCGGCGCTGGAGGCCGGCATGAACGTCGCCGCAGGCCTGCACGAACGGCTGCGCAATGAGCCGCGCCTGGTGTCGCTGGCGGCGGAACGCGGGCTGCAGCTGTTCGATGTGCGTGACGCGCCGACGGACCTCACCGTCGGCAAGGGCTATCCGCGCGCCGGCAAACGGCTGCTGACCATCGGCACCGATTGTTCGGTGGGCAAGATGTACACCACGCTCGCCCTGACCCGAGCGCTTCGGGCCCGTGGCGTCGCGGCCGATTTCCGTGCGACCGGCCAGACCGGCATCCTGATCGCCGGTTCGGGCGTGCCGGTGGATGCCGTCGTGGCGGATTTCATCTCCGGCGCGATCGAGCGGCTTGCGCCGGCGCGTAGTGATAATGGCTGGGATCTGATCGAGGGGCAGGGCTCCCTGTTTCACCCGTCCTTCGCTGGCGTCTCGCTCGGCTTGCTGCACGGGGCGCAGCCCGAAGCTTTGGTGCTCTGCGACGAGCCGGGACGTGCTCATATGCGCGGCATTCCCGGTCGTACTGTGCCCGGCCTTGCCGAGACGCTCGAGCGCAATCTCGAAGCGGCGCGGCTGACGAGCGCGGATGTGCGCGCGGTCGGGGTTTGCCTGAACACCTCCGGGCTGGACTATGAAGATGCGCTCCGCCTGTGCGCCCGGACCGAGGACCAGCTCGGGCTGCCCTGCACCGATCCGATCGCGTTCGGAGTCGAAGCCATTATCGACAGACTATTATGCGTCGAACCCTCAGCTCACGCCACGATCGCTTCGCGCTGAAGCAGCCGTTCCGCATCTCGCGCGGGGTCAAGACCGTAGCGGATGTGGTGACGGTGACGATCCGCGAAGGCGACGTGGTTGGGCGCGGGGAAGGGGTTCCCTATGCACGCTACGGCGAAAGCATTGAAAGCGCGCTCGCGCAGATCAAGGCGGTCCGCGGCTTCGTCGAGCAAGGCGGTGACCGGGCGGCGTTGCTCGGGGCACTGCCGGCGGGCGCCGCGCGCAACGCGATCGACTGCGCCCTTTGGGATCTGGAGGCGCGGCTGTCCGGTGTCAGCGTGGCGGACAAGATCGGCGCGCCTGAGCCGGTGCGCCTGGCAAGCGCGCTCACGATCGTCATCGACAGTCCCGAAGCGATGGCTCGCGCCGCCGCGGCGCTGGCGCACGCGCCGCTGCTCAAGGTGAAGGTCGACGCGAACGATCCGGCGGCGCAGGTCCGGGCCGTGCGCGATGCCGCGCCGAACTCCGCCCTGATCGTCGATCCGAACGAAAGCTGGGATCGGGCGCTTGTGGAGGCGATGCAGCCGATGCTCGCCGCAGCGCGCGTGGCCTTGCTGGAGCAGCCGGTACCCGCCGACGAAGACGACTGGCTCGAACGTTTCACGCCCGCCGTGCCGATCTGCGCCGACGAGGCGGTGCATGTCGCCGCCGATCTGGGCCGCATCGCGCGCCGCTATCAGGTCGTGAACGTGAAGCTCGACAAGTCCGGAGGGCTGACCGCAGCGCTGGAACTCGCGCAGGCGGCGCGGGCTGCCGGGCTGGCGCTGATGACGGGGTGCATGGTCAGTACGTCGCTGTCGATCGCGCCGGCGCTGCACGTGGCCCGGATGTCCGATTTCGTCGATCTTGACGGGCCGATCTGGCTCAAGGAGGATCGGCCGGGGGGCGTGATGGATCGAGGAGGACTGCTCGATCCTCCGGAAAAGGGCTTCTGGGGAACGACATGAAAATCCTGCGCCTGCCCCTGCTTTGCCTGATCCCGGTGCTGGGCGTGGGAGCGGCGCCCGTCCCCCAGGTCGATCTGCTGATCCGCGGCGGCACGGTCTATTCGGGTTCGGACGCGCCGTTCACGGGCGATGTCGCCGTGACCGAAGTTCGCGTCCAGGCCGTCGGGCGACGTCTTGAGCTTCGCGCCAGACGCGTGATTGACGCCAAAGGCATGATCGTGGCGCCGGGCTTCATCGATCCGCACACCCATGTCGGCGAGCAGCTCAAGTCGGAGGACCCGCGAGCGCGGCTCGTTCCCGGCTTTCTGATGCAGGGCGTGACGACGGCGGTGATCGGCAGCGACGGCGGCGGTTCGCCCGATATGGCGGCGGTGTTCAGGCACAAGCCGGTCGGCATCAACTACGCCGCCCATGTCGGTTTCGGTGCTGTGCGCGAGGCGGTGATCGGCGAGGTCGACCGTCCGCCGACTGAGGCCGAACTCGCGCGCATGAAGGCAATGGTCGCGCACGCGATGTGCGCCGGCGCAATCGGGCTTTCCAGCGGGCTCTTCTACGCTCCGCAAAGCTTTGCGAAGACCGAAGAGGTGGCGGCGCTGGCGGCCGAGGCGGGCAAGCGCGGCGGCATTTACGACAGCCATATCCGCGACGAGTCGAGTTACGGCATCGGCCTTGCCGCCGCGATCGACGAGGCCATCGCGATCGGGCGGCTGGGCAGCGTTCCGGTCAATATCTCGCACATCAAGGCGCTTGGCGTGGATGTGCAGGGCCAGGCGCCGGCGATCATCGCCAGGGTCGAGGCCGCGCGGCGGGCGGGTCAGCGCGTCACTGCCGACCAATATCCCTGGTCCGCGTCCGGCACGAGCCTTGCCGCCTCGCTGGTGCCGCGCTGGGCGCACGACGGCGGGCGCACGGCGCTGCTCGCCCGCTTCGACGATGCTGCCTTGTCCAAAAGGCTTCGTGCCGACATGGCCGACAATTTGCGCAGGCGCGGAGGGGCGGCATCGCTGCTGATCACGGAAGGCGAGTTCCGCGGCCAGAGGCTGGACGGAATCGCAAAGGCCCGCGGCGCGGATCCCATTTCGGCGGCGATAGAAGTCATCCGCAAGCAGGACCCGGCCGTCGCGTCGTTCAACCAGACGGAGGCGGATATCACCACCTTCATGCGTCAGCCCTGGGTGATGACCAGCTCCGACGCCTCGACCGGCCACCCGCGCAGCTATGGCAGTTTCGCGCGCAAATATGCGCATTACGTGCTCGGTAGCCGGGCGATCAGCCTGCCCGACTTCATCGAGCGGAGCACCGCGCTTCCCGCCGACACGCTGGGCCTGAAAGACCGCGGCCGGCTGAAGCGCGGCGGGTTCGCGGACATCGTCGTGTTCGACCCGAAGCGCTACGCCGAGCGCGCGACCTACGAAGCGCCGACGCAACTCGCCGTCGGCGTGCGAACTGTAGTCGTCAACGGCGTGTTGGCCGTCGATCAAGGCAAGCTCACGGGCGCGGCCGCGGGACGTGCGCTTGCGAAAGCGCCTCCGCCGGGCGGTTGCTGATGGGCCTGCTCAAAGGCTGGTTCGCAGTTCCGCTCTGGAAGCGCGTGCTTGCCGCGCTGCTGCTCGGGGTCGCCCTCGCGCTCGTCTGGCCGCAAGCTGCGCCCACCATAGCCTTTCTCGGCGATCTCTTCGTCCGTGCGATCCGGATGCTGGTCGCGCCGATCGTGCTGGTGACCATCGCTGCCGGGATCACCTCGCTCGGCGATCCGAAGCGGATCGGCGGCCTGGGCGCGCGAACGGTCGGCCTGTTCGCCTTCACCACTGCGATTGCAGTCTCGGTCGGGATAGCGGTGGCCGCGCTGATCCGTCCCGGCGAGGGCGCGCCGTTGGGCGCCGCTGCGCCGCATGCGCTCGGGCCGCCGGTAACGCCCTATGAGCAGCTGATCGGCATCATCCCGCTCAACATCTTCGACGCGCTGGCCAAGGGCGACATGCTCGCGCTGATCTTCGTCGCGATCCTGACCGGCGTCGGCACGCTGCTGGGGGGCGAGGCGGGCAAGCCTTTCGAAGCGCTGCTACAGTCGGCATCGGCCGTGCTGCTCCGGATCGTCGGCATCGTCATGGAGGCGACACCGTTCGGTGTGTTCGCGCTCGTCGCCAACGCCGTGGCGACAAACGGTGCGGCGGTGTTCGTGCATGTCGGCTGGCTGGCGCTTGCGGTGCTGCTCGGCTCGGCGGTGCAGATCGTGCTCGTGCACAGCCTGATCCTGCGGCTGCTTGCGCGGCTGCCGGTGCTGCCGTTCTTCCGCGGCATCGTCGATGCGCTGGTCGTCGCCTTTTCGACCGCGTCCAGTTCCGCCACGCTGCCGGTGGCGATGCGCGTCGCCGAGAAGAATCTCGGCATCGGCCGCCCGGTCTATTCGACGGTGCTGCCACTGGGCGCGAGCATCGGCAAGGATGGCACGGCCATGTATGTCGGCCTGCTAAGCATGTTCAGCCTGCAGGCGTTCGGCGTCGAGCTGACGCCGGGCGTCTATGGGCTGGTGCTGCTGACCGGCGCGCTCGCGGCCTTCGGCACCGCGCCGGTGCCCTCGGCATCGCTGTTCATGCTCGCCGCCGTGCTGTCGGCAGTCGGCGTCGCGCCCGAGCAGACCGCGTTGGTCGTCGGCTTTGTGCTGCCTTTCGACCGGCTGCTCGACATGACCCGCACCGTGCCGAGCGCCAGCGCCAACCTCACGGTCGCGACGACGGTCGCGCGCTGGGAAGGGGAGCTGGACGAAACACTGTACCGGGCCCGAGCCAAGGCCTAGCCGAGGCTGATCGGGCGAGGTGCTCCGTCAGAAAGGCGTCGGCGCGGCGGAACGCCTCGAGCCAGTTCGCGTGGCGCAGAAAGCCGTGGCGCTCGTTCGGGAATACCAGCTCTTCATACGGTATGCCGCGCGCCGCCAACTCGCGGGCGAGCAGAAGCGACTGCGCGAAGTCGACATTGTGATCGTCCCCGCCATGAACCAGCAACACCGGCGAGCGCCATGTGTCGATCGCGGCAAGCGGCGACGACCGCCATTGCAAGCGTCGCGCGGCCTCCTGGGCTTCGGGCGACAGGTTGATGGGGACGGTGCGGAGCAGCGAGTGGACGCCGTGCAGGTCGACGCCTGCATTGAACAGGCCGCTGTCGCGGGCCAGCGCTAATGCCGTCAGATAGCCGCCCCAGCTGCCGCCCCACAGGCCGATCCGTTGCGGATCGACATCGCCGCGCGCAGCGAGCCAGCGCCCGGCGGCTAGGATGTCGCGATACTCCGACGCCCCTTCGCGCCCGGTTTCGGGCGCCTCGCGGAAGGCGCGGCCATAGCCCGTGCCGCTGCGATAATTGACCGCCAGCACATGATAGCCCTGCGCGGCCAGATGCTGGTTCATCAGATAGGCGTTCGAATAATAGCCGGAAGGGTGGAAGCCGAGCACCATCTGCCGCCGTGGTCCACCGTGGATGAACAGCAAGGCAGGGCGCTTGCCCGGCGCGCGTGAGCGGAACAACTGCCCGTGCACCTGAACGCCGTCCTCGGCCCGGAACGTCACCGGCTCGGGCGCGACGAAGCCGCTTGCCTGCACCGGCCTGCCGAGCGGCGTCAGCCCGCGCCCGATCAGCGCCGGGTAAGCGGGGTGCGTGGCATCGGTGGCGATGGCCGCCACCGCGTCGCCCGCCACGGTGGGATAGGTCTCGATACCGTCGCCGCGGCTGAGCTGAACGGCGGCACCGCCGCGCAGCGCACGCCGCCAGACGTGCCGGCGATCGATGTCGCCCGCATTGGCCGCGTAGATCAGCGCGCGCCCGCTCGCATCGAGACGGTAACTGTCGAGCTCGAACGCACCCGCAGTCAGCGCCCGCGGTTCGCCGCCCTTTTGCGCGTCGAGCGCATAGGCATGCAGCCAGCCGGTTCGCTCCCACGGAAAGACGATCTGCCCGTCGGCGCTCCAGAACAGGTTGCGGCGGCGCGTGCCCTCATAGCGCGAGCCCGCGCCCGCCGGTGCGGTCCATAGCGTGCGGCTGGCACCCGTCGCGGCATCGGCGACGCGGATCGACCAATATTGGCCGGTCTCGGGCGCGGCATTCGGCGGCGGCTCGACGTAGTTGATGAAGGCTATCTGTGTGCCCGTGGGGGAGAAGGCCGGCTCGACCGCATGGCCGAGCCCGGACTCCAGATAGCGCAGCCGGAGCGGATCAAGATCGATGACGCCGATCACATCATAGGCGCGCCGCTCCTCGGCAAAGAGGAGGCGCTTGCCATCCGGCGACCAGTCGATCCGCGTTACGTTGCCAGGCACGGTGCCAAGCCGGCGCGGGTTGTCCTGTCCTCGGGTCCACAGCCAGAGTTCGCCCTTGTGCGTATAGGCGACCCGCTCTCCGGCCGGCGCGAATGCAGGCGAGTGGCCCTCGCCGATCAGCAGCGGCGTGCCGCCATTCACGTCCGTGACGAACAGCCGTTGCTTTGGCGCAGTCAGCGCGGCGGCCGCGTTGGGCAGTTCCTCGTCGGGATATTCCTCGTCCCCGCCTTTGACGAAAGCGAGGCCGCGGCCATCGCGGCTCATCGCGAGATCGTAGATCGGCTCGCCGTCGTCCGCGTCGAAACTGGTGACGCGGCGCGCAGGCTGGTCCGGGCCGCCGATCCAGACGTTGCGCACGCCGGCTTCATCGATCACCCAAGCGAAGCGGGGCGCTTCGGCGGCCCCGGTCAAATCGCTCGCGACCGGCAATGCAAGGAGCGCAGCTAGCCGGTCCTGGTCCGCCGTCGCGGCCGGCTGCGCCAGCGCGAGGCACATCCAGATCGGCAAAAGCAGAGGCCAGCGCATCGCCTCTCTATTCCGGCGCGATCCGGCCCGCGCAAGCCGGGCCATGCGCGGCGGTTATGATCGCGCCAACGCTTCGAATGCGGGGGCATGCGTTGATCCGCTCGGCTTTGGCCTTACGGTTCGGGCATGAAACGAACAGCTGTCGGCCGCGCCTTCCTCGTCATCGTCGCTCTGGCATTTGCTCGACCGGCATTTGCCGCGGAGGCGTTGCAGCGACGCGTCGAGGCGGTGCTCGCCAAGGTGGGTCCGGGCACGCGCTTTGGCTTTGTCGTCGCCACGGAAGACGGTCGCGAGTTGCTCGCCATCGCACCTGATGATCGCTTCATCCCCGCCTCCAACACCAAGATGTTCACCAGCGCGGCGACGTTCGCGTCGGTCGCAGGCCTCGACCAGCCCGACGCGAACGGCGGCGCGACGGTTCGGCTGGAGACGCAGGGCAAAGGCGCACCGGACGTGGTGCTGACCGGCAATGGCGACGCGCGGCTTTCGAGCGCTGCGGACTGCGTCACCGACTGCCTCGCCGCGCTGGCGGATGCCGTCGCGACGCGAACCCGCCGCGTGAATGACGTGGTCGGAGACGACACCCTGTTTCCGGATCAGCGCTGGAGCCCGGGGATGAGCTGGAACAACATCCCCTCGCGCTACGGCACGGGCGTCTCTGCGCTCACCCTCGACGACAATGAGCTTGCCTTGCAAGTGAGGCCCGGTGCAGTGGGCAAACCGCCTCTGGTCGAACTGATGCCCTATTATACGGTCGACAACCGGGCGCTGACGGTGGCCGCGGGCAAGACCAAGTTGAACTTCGACCGGCGTCCCGATGAGCGGGTGATCCGCCTGACCGGCATGATCGCAACGGGGGCCGAGCCCGAGTGGCTGCACCTGGGCATCGACGATCCCGCGCATTACGCAGTCTGGCGGCTGAAAGCGCTGTTGGAAGCACGCGGCGTTAAGGTGTCGGGCAAAGTTGAGACACGCCACCGGCCGTTCTCGCCGGCCGACGATCCGGAGCTGCGCGGAGCCGTGCCTCCGGTGCGCGCGCCGCGCGTCGACGTGCTGGCACGGCTGACGCCGGAGCCACTGTCCGATGATCTCATCCACACGAACAAGGTCAGCCAGAACCTCCACGCCGAACTGCTGCTTCGCCGGCTCGGGCTCATCCAGGGCACGGGTTCGATCGAGGATGGGCTTGTCATCGTGAAGGCGGTGCTCGCGCGCGCCGGAGTGCCCCGCACCGGCTTCGACTTTTCCGACGGCTCGGGCATGTCGACCTACAACCGCCTCGCCCCGCGCGCGGTGGTGACCTTCCTCCGCTGGGTCGCGGTGCAACCGTGGGGCGCGGCCTGGCGGGCAACGCTGCCGGTTGCGGGCAAGGACGGCACGCTCGACAAGCGTTTCAAAGGAACTGCGCTCGAAGGCCGCCTGTTCGCCAAGACCGGCACGCTCAACGCCAGCAATGCGCTGTCGGGCTACATGACGGCGAAGAGCGGACGCACGCTGGTCTTCTCGACCTTTGCGAGCGATGTGCCCGCCGACGTTCACGCGACCGAAGCGGTGGATGCAGCGCTGGAGCTGGTCGCGAACGAAAACTAGCGGTCCCAGGCTCCGATCAGGGCATCCCCGGTGGCGCGGCGGAGCGCGAGGATGCCGCTGTCGCGGTGACGGGTCGGATGGACCCGGTTGGTGAGCAAGGTCCACGCCAGTCCGCGCTGGAAGTCGATCCAGAGCCCCGTGCCCGTGAAGCCGGTATGGCCGATCGTCTCGGGCGAGCATGCGTCGCCGCCGTGCCAGCCGTCGAAACGCTTTTCCCAGCCGCAGGTGCGGTGCTCGTGCAAGGGCGTGCGGATCGCATCCAGCATGGCCGTCGAGGCGGTGCTGCCGTCAAGCAGGCCGCGAGCGAAGTCGAGAACGCCAGCGACGGTGCCGAAGAGCCCCGCGTGGCCAGGCGCGCCGCCAAGCGCGAACGCATTCTCGTCGTGCACCTCGCCCTTCATGACGCGTCCGCGCCAGCTGCACGCCTCGGTCGCCACCGCCGGCCCCGGCGGCGGTCCGTAGCTCAGGCCGGGGCCGAGCGGCCAATCGGAGAGCGGTCTCCCCGTGACCCGCTCGATCGCGATCCCGAGGAGGATGAAATTGATATCCCTTTCCAGCACATTGGGATCCTAAGCTTAGAATTCCACGTGGACAAGTTGTCGCG
>JADMIO011204615.1_pt1 | contig 70240 bp, 77 predicted proteins | sample 8958161 | NCBI WGS metagenome assembly JADMIO01 (sample SAMN16585339, study PRJNA669376) | soil metagenome | isolation source: Crop rotation soil | place: USA: Cullars Rotation, Alabama | collected 2011 | reverse complement strand
CGCGACAACTTGTCCACGTGGAATTCTAAGCTTAGGATCCCAATGTGCTGGAAAGTCTGCTGAGCCTGGAAGGATCGGTTCCGTTTCTGCTGGTCCGGTTTTTAAATTTGGTATCCGACAAAACGGGCTTAATAGAAAAAGACGGTGGCCAATGGCGGTTTCGGCATCAACTCATCCAGGATATATTGGCCGATAAAAACACAAATACAGCTCCGGAAGCAAGTGTTTAGCAATGAGTATGTTATACCAGCGTTAATGACTCTTATTAGTACTTGATATGGTTTTTGGTTTGTGATCTGGCAAGACGCCGGTTATACACTTTGAAAACGCGCCGCAGGTATATGAAAGATATGCAAATAACTTAATCCCTGACCAGACGAACTGAGAGTCCGCCGGAAAGTTCGGCATCGAAACGGAACGCTTTTTTTAAATTTTGGTGATTGCTACTGGGAGGACCACCATAGTGAAAGTTCCATTCCCAGGCTTTATCAACCGAACTAGTAAGTGTGGACGTCCAAAAGTAGCCAAGAGTACCTTGGAACATATAATTGCCGTCGGGTCTTCGCAAACCTCCGGCAGGTGCATCGAACCCACTGCTGTTCGTACCGTTACCGTCTTCATTCCAACCTTTGACACTTTTCAGCGCTTCACCGGCCAAGTCCTTACCGCCAAATTGATTCACAAGCATAGCCCATTCGCTATCCGTCGATAGATGCCAACCTTTGGGACAGGCTTTTTTCGCTGCCTCCCAGGTGTAAAGCAAGCCCAACTCTTTTCGATTATTCTGATTGTCAGCATAAGCATAGCTACCTGCCACTTTATAGTTCAGGTTTTGTGCCATCCAGGTAACGGTTTTGCCCGTCGAAGCTTCCTTAAAGCTGATCGTTTTATACGTTTGACCATCCCGAGAGTCAGTGAAGGTGCTGGTAGATTGGGCAATTCCCGCTTGTGTTAAAAACAAGGTAGCAAGTAGGGCGAGGATGTGGGGTTTCATTGTGTTATTTCGGGTTTAGTTTTTTCATTGTAGGCTTATCTAAGGATACCTATTTATGTAAAGAAGCTTGGTAAAATAAAACTAGGGCCGGTCGGCAAAAGTAAAACTATTCCATATCTAACAGTAACGAGTTGTGGATGTGCCCCCTTTCATACCAACCGAAAACATGTTCAAAAATAACCGTTTGACCATTTTCTCAGTAATATTCAGCTCATTTGTGTGCATTCGGTGGAATTTATGCTTTTACCGAAACAATTGGCGATGGCTCAATGAATGAAAGCGTATTCGTATACAGCTCAATAGGATTACTCATCGGTGTCGTATCGTTTATTGCCTCTTTTGTTATGAGACGGTGAGGCTGTGGAGCTTGGAGAAGCGGACTAAACGTTATGCGTTCGAGCCTTGATAATCTTGGCCAGAAGTGGATTGATAGATACATCCCAGTTTTCATCAGGCAAAATCTAATGGTTCCCTGGTACATTATACCCACATTCCCGTCGAGCTCACCCCAAACCCCGCCTACCCAACCGAGTACCGCTTCGGCTTCACCCCCATCTCCCCCTCAAAAACCCTCGAAAAATGACTCAAATTAGTAAACCCCAACTGAAAGCCAACCTCCGAAACAGATAACCGCTTTTCCTTCAGGAGTCTGGCGGCTTCCTGCATTCGGGCGGATTGGTAATATTCAAAAACACCTTTTCCAAAGGTCTGCTTGAACAGTTTACGCATTTTGGGTTCGCTCATACCGGCTCCTCTGGCTTGTGCCGCGATGTCGGGCGGTTCACTCAGGTGCGATTGCAAATGCAGCTTAATGGCATAAATGGCTTTGATGTCATTGATGTGCATACCGCTTGTCGGCACCGATTCCCTTTGTAAAAGCAGGCCGAAAATGTGGCAAAGCAATTCTTCGCACTTCAGCTTGCAGTAGTGGCTTTCCAAACTTTCCGGTACGGGCAGTTGCAGGATCTCGCTGGCTGTTTTGATCATTTCGGGCGAAATGCCGGTCTCAAAGGCGAAATTGTCTCTGGCTTCCAAAATGCTTACCACCAACCGGTGGGTTATATTTCCAAACAGTTGTTGCAGGTACTGTCGTGAAACCGCGATCGTCACGCTCCGGAAAGAGGTGCCTGAAGGCATGTTAAGCACCGAAGAAATGGTGTGCGCGCAAATAAAGACGCTGGTCTGTTCATGTAAAAGCTGCTTTTCCTGGGCTGCTGTGTTGGGAAAAATACCGCTTAGCAAAAAAATGATATCATCCTGTCCTTCCGCCAGTTCATTGGTGCGTTCAATCAGAATGTCCTCGGTCAGGTAATAATTGCGTACCATCATCCGCAAGTCAGTTCCCCAGTTGAAGCCGCTGAGATAACCCCCGCCCTTACTTTCCGGAATGTGTATGAACCGCCCCTCCACCTTGGCACCAATGGCCCGGGCAAATTCCAGCATAATGCCCGATCCTTGTTTGTCGGTTAGAGAAATTTTCATTTACGACTATTTTAATATCAAAAACGGATATTTTAATTATAAATGTAGATATAATTTTGTCATCATAAAAAAACGAAACCATGTTACTACAAAATAAAAAGATAGCGATTGTGGGCGGCGGCCCTGGGGGATTGACATTAGCTCGGTTACTTCAGCAAAAAGGAGCAGACGTAAAAGTATATGAACGAGACGAAAGCAGGGAAGTCAGGACGCAGGGCGCCACGTTGGACCTGCATTTTGAGTCGGGATTAAGGGCGCTTGAAGAAGCAGGTTTGATGGATGCCTTTAAAGCAAATTACAGACCTGATGCAGACCGGCTTCGCGTGGTGGATCACAACGCAAAAATTTTCCTGGACGAACATCACGAACATTCCGCCAGCGACTTTGGGGATGAGTGGTTCAGGCCGGAAATAGACCGTGGTCCGTTGAGAAATATTTTACTGGATTCGCTGCTGCCCGGCACCGTGGTCTGGGACAGCCATATTGTGGCACTTGAGGAAGTTGATAACGCCTGGAAAATCATTTTTCAAAACGGCAGCACCGTTACGGCCGACATATTGATCGGCGCTGATGGGGCTAAATCAAAAATCCGTCCGTTCGTTACGCCGATCAAACCCTTTTATTCGGGCGTCACGGTACTGGAAGGCAATATTCCGGATGCGGAAAAGAACGCCCCGAAAATTCACGATTTGTTGCAAGGCGGAAAAATAATGGCCCTGGGCGATTCAAAAACCATATCGGTAAGTGCAAAAGGAGATGGCAGTCTGGATTTTTACACCGGCTGGAACGTCGATGCCAACTGGGTTACAGAGAGCGGAATTGACTTCAAAAACGGCAAACCGGTTTTGGAATGGTTTCAAAAAGAGTATGCTGCCTGGGGTAATATCTGGCGGGAATTATTTGAAGTTGAAAACACCACATTCACACCCAGACCTCAGTATTGTATGCCTCTGGATCAAAAATGGGAAGCCAAAGCAAACATCACCCTCATCGGAGACGCTGCGCATTGGATGCCGCCTTATGCAGGCGAAGGTGTGAACATGGCGATGCTGGACGCGCTGCAGTTGAGTGAAAGCTTAACTAATGAAAAATTTACGGATATTCGATCGGCCATCGCACATTACGAAAAACAGATGTTTGCCCGATTTGCCGAAATAGGCCAGGATACATTGAACAACACTGAATTTATGCACTCACTTGATGGATTAAAGAAATTGCTGGAAATGTTTGAAGGCCAACCAAGTTAAACCTGAGCAAACCGCAGAACACCAAAGTTGCAGCAAGTGACTGAAAAAATGAGGCCCACATTTAGAAAGCGTATCCCGCGCTACCCGGCAATAAACCTGAGCTGTACAAACAACTTATTTGAGCCGTACAGGAAATTGGATCAGGAATGCAAGCGCCACCTTTGCATCGCAAATCATAAAAACCAAAATGATGACAACGGTAACAAAAATAAACCTTGGGACAGATGGCCCACTGGTTTCTAAACTCGGACTGGGCTGTATGCGCATGTCGTCGGTTTGGGGCGGCCCTACGAACGACGAAAATGAAAGTATTGCCACCATTCAAATGGCATTGGACAGCGGTATCAATTTTTTGAACACCGGCGATTTTTACGGCAGCGGCCACAATGAGATCCTGGTAGGCAAAGCCATCCGAGGCAGGCGGGACGATGCTTTCATCAGCGTAAAATTCGGTGCGATCTTCTACAACGGACAATGGATCGGGATGGACCTGAGGCCGGTAGCCATCAAAAACTTCATCAACTATTCCCTCGTACGCCTCGGAATCGACACCATTGACCTGTACCAGCCGTCCAGGCTCGACAACAGTGTGCCGATCGAAGATGTGATCGGAACGGTTGCCGACATGATCAAAGAAGGAAAGGTCCGGCATCTGGGTGTTTCTGAAATCACCGCCGAGCAATTGCACAAGGCACACAGCGTACATAAGGTGACTGCATTGGAAATCGGCTATTCCCTGGCCGATAGGCAGATTGAAACCGACCTGCTTCCGACAGCTAAGGAGCTGGGCATCGGGGTGGTGGCATTTGCCAATACGGCCGAAGGATTACTGACCGGTGAGATGAAAGCACCGCTTCCTGCCGACGGCTACCACAGTCACTTCTCCCGTTTTCAGGGAGACAACCTGATCCAAAACCTTGAAAAAGTGGAGATATTAAAACAAATGGCAAGAGAGAAAGTCTGCACGCCTACCCAACTGGCGATTGCCTGGGTGAATGCACAGGGCGACCACGTGATGCCATTGGTAAGCATGAGCCGCAGATCGCGCCTACCGGAAAACATACAGGCGATGCAGATCCGGTTCACTGCCGACGAGTTGCATACGCTTGATACGCATTTTGCCGTAGGTGCAATCCTGGGCGGCACATATCTTCAGCGTTAATGCCATGCATGACCTCTCCTTTTTGGGCTCCGGATAGATTATAGTCGGTGAAGAGAGTTCAGACAAAGCGATTTTTGACGACCGGCCTTACGCAGATTAGGAAATTGGATTATTCAGGGCCGTTAAAAACAAAAAACTGTTTGACGACGAAGGAGGAGTTTTTTTTGTTTAGGCTCTGAATGATTCAATTTCCGTTAAGATCTGCGTACAGCCTTGACTTTTTTTGTTACTTTTTTGCGTCAAGGCAAAAAAGTAAAATCCGTCAAAATTTCAGAAATCCAGTTTTGTCTTACTCACTGAAAATCATAATAGAGCCCCTTTTTGATACCTTTACCCGATGACAAATCCAAATGAAATAATTCCAGGGGTGCTGTTTTTCGCTTATCTCTCCACAATGAGGAAAGAGAAAGTGGCATTCCTGGAACATAACAAGCTGGTGTTGCAGGTTTCCGGCCGTTTTACGATGCAGACTTCCAGCGAGACCATTTCAATGGGACGCGGCGAAATGCTGTTGATACAAAAAAATCAACTGGCCGAACTCACCAAAGTTCCTGTGGAAGAGAATGAATATCAAACGATTGTCATTACGCTGAAAGAGGACATGCTCAGGCAGATCGTACTGGAGGAGCAGATCGAAACAGGACAGAAATACACAGGACCACCGAACATCCTTATTCCATCCAATGAGTTTTTGCGTGCTTTCTTTCAGTCGATAATTCCCTATGTCCATAATCCGCAGGAAAAGCTGACCCATTCGCTGGGCATGTTGAAAGTAAAAGAGGCTGTACTTTTGCTACTTTACTCGAAGCCCGAACTTAAAGACTTTCTATTCGACTTTTCCGAACCTTACAAAATCGATATGGAAAAGTTCATGCTTAACAATTTTCATTATAATGTTCCGGTTGAAAAATTTGCAGCGCTGACCGGGAGAAGTCTTGCTGGTTTTAAGCGTGATTTCCAAAAGATTTTCGGCATGGCTCCCCGGCACTGGCTTCAGGAACGCAGGCTCACAGAAGCCCGGCATCTTATCGAAAGCAAGAACAAGAAGCCTTCAGCCATTTACCTGGATCTGGGATTTGAAAGTCTGTCCCATTTCTCGCATTCCTTCAAGAAGAAATTCGGCAGGACACCAACGGAATGGTTGGTTTAGCGCCTAAGAAGCGCGGATAAAAAAACAGGCACAATCTGATTCATGAAACTCAAGCTTTATACGGAATATCCCGCACCAGTTTCTTGCCAAACTTCCCGATCTCAATGTAGTCTACATCCCTGATCACGCCTCTCTCAATCCACTTAGAAACCACCTGGGTAGCCACATCATACTTTTTTGAGTATTCGGCTATGCTGAGCCACTCACCAAGCTCAAGCACCTGGCCTTCATTGACAATAAAATCCTTGCCTTCTTTTATCAGCTTATCCGTTCTGCGTAGCAGCTCATCTATATTAATTTTCCCTACTGTCTCCATTTGAATATTTGGTTAAAGATGACTTTCGCTCTCGGAGTTAAATTTCCAGTTTCTTTATCAGGTCGAGCAGGTATTTAAGACGATCAAGGAGTTGATTTGTTTGCTCTTCCGTCAGTTCTTCCGCATCTCGGAGGGCTTGCCGGATCGCGGCCGTTTCCATCCGGAGGTTGAAGATTAGTTGTTGTTTGTTCATATTCTCTGTGATTCATATGACTTTGTAAAGATAAGCAATGACACGTCGCGTGTCAAACAAAACCATTAATACTTTAACCAAAATAACACCAATCGAGGCGTCTGAGGTGGCCGGTCAAAACAAGATTATGTGCGTCAACCAGCACCTCTGTTCTGGAATGCCAACCTCACTTCCCAGCCGTTTCTACCTCCCGTCTGCCCGTCTGGAGTACTCCAGAGGTAATCCTTCGCTTCCGTCTAAAAGTCATCATGTGACTTGTAAAAAATTGTAATTCAGAATTATATATGTTGCCTAAATCGCACAGATCTGTGAGATTCTTATATTTGACCCACTGACATCCGAAAACTTCCGTCAGAATATTTTTGATCACCGTCAGGCTGACAGGTGAAAGGTGGTGATTGACAGACTTATACTACCACGGATCATGACGAACATCCTGCTTTTGATTTCTGATTCAATAAAAAGATCGGGACTGCGCATCCTGCTAATGGCGATTGGTATACTTGCTGTTGCACCAAGGGCATTTGCATCACCCGATCAGTTACCCAAAAAGAAGCAGCGGATCGTGTTCCTGATCAGTGAAGACTCGCTCAATTACGAGGCTCACAAAACGATTCCGATCTTCGCGCGAATGCTCGGCAACAGAACAAATTATGACATAACAGTCCTGTTGGGAAAGGGTCCTAACAATGCATTCAGTTTTCCCGGTCTGGAAATTCTCCAAAAGACCGACCTTGTTGTGCTGTTCTCCAGAAGAATTGCCCTTTCAACGCAACACATGAATCTGTTTAAAACCTACCTCAAAAACGGCGGCGCTCTTGTCGCGGCACGGACCGGAAACCATGCTTTTACAACGAGGGGCCAAATCGGTGAAGGCTACGAAGACTGGCCAGGATTTGTCCCGGAAATATTGGGCTGCGGGAATTACGGATACGGACCTGTTGAGCCGGGCACTGAGGTAACGATTGCTCCCGAACAACGAACGCATCCGATACTGAAAGGTTCTAAAACAAATGTTTTTCACAGCACCGGCAACTTGTACAGGGTAACGCCATTGACTGATGATCATCCCACCATTCTGCTTTATGGGACGGATGGAAAAGAAACGCAACCCGTTGCCTGGACCCGTATGGCTGGAAAAAGCAAAGTGTTCTATACCACGCTCGGATATCCTACGGACTTCTCAAGTGACTTCTTCAATAACCTGTTGATCAATGCCATTCACTGGGCCTTGCAATGAGGCGGCAATGCGAGGGAAGGTCGACCTCTCCCTGCAGAGATCGTCTGTTTGCCTGGCTTTTTTACTAGATGTTTCCGGGTCACATCTAGTGGCGTCCTACTGTCCTTTCTTTAGTTCCCTGTAGCATGAATCCTGCGCAAGTCCCCCTACCCGATCAACACTTTTCGCTTTCTGCCCATGAAGACTATGATTGCTGACCGTGTCTTAATGACAAGCAAAGATCCTTAGATAATAGCATCCCGAACCCTCATTTTGAAGGTGTTAATTGGCAAATTTTATATCTTCAACATTATCCTCCATTTCCCAGTCTATCAGTAAGTGATTGGGATCTATTCCCGCTCGGGCGGGTTTTTGTGGTACTGTCACTGTAATGGTCTGCCTGGCGGAATGTAGGTAGTGTTTCTGCAGATAGAGCGGTCGGCCCTGTTCTTTTCCTAATTCCACGTCAGCAAATACCCCGATCTCTACCCAGGTATTTATCGGTAACGCAGTTTCAATACCAACACTATCCACCGCCAGCTTCTGCGCCTGTATGTTGAGCGTCACCTGCCAGGAGCCTGCTTTGGCTTTCTTCGCTGTGGCTTCTTTTGTGGCAAGCTTCCAGAAAGTATTCCTCTCAAAGAGGTCGTACAGCAGGTTTCGGAGTGAATCCGGTGTTACAGCCTTCAGTTCCTGATAAAGGTCTAAGGAGGTCGGCATTGGCGTTTTGTCGGGCCGGTGATTTTGAAGTAAACTTTTCAGTGCTCCGTTTACCCGTTCCCTGCCTATGTACTCACTTAGCGCATACAGCGCGATGGGACCTTTGCGGTAATAGTGGTAAAAGTCCGTAGCCTGAAGCAGCGGCACGGCGGCACGGGTCCGTGGATTCTCGTACTCCTCCCGCATAAACCTGAGCAGCTTGTTACGGTGCTCAGGGCCATAATTCTTCTCCAGAACTCCCATGGCTGAATACCAGGCCAAACTCTCTGAAAGCAACCCAGCACCCTCCACATAGGCAGATCTTAATTGACTTCCCCACCACTGATGTGCGACTTCATGCGCCACGACCGCTGTCACCAGATCAAAGCCCTGGGCGTCATCCTGAGGGTTCAAGAGGAAGAAACCTTCCTCGGCAGTAATATTAACGGGTGCCGCATGGTTACCCCCGCTGTACCCCGGGGTAGCCACAAACCGAAGCTGGCGATGCGGATATGGGCCGAATTGCTTTGTGTAATAACCCAGGGAGGCTTTTACGCTGTGCATCATCCGCTCTAAATTCTCCCTTTGACCGGGGTCATAGTATATTTGGATCGCTACCGGTTTCCCTGAATTTGGTGCCGGTATCCATTGCCCTTCATACAACGCATAGTTCGCCGAAAAGATAGCATATTCGTTACGGATTGGAGCATCCGTGGCATAGTGGAAGTAGCGGCGGTTACCTTTCCTCCACGTTTTACGAAGGGTGCCCGGTGCCACCACCATCTGACTCTCATCTGTGCCCACCACTGCATTGAAAGAAATCCGTTCGGAAAAGGGGGCATAATTCCGGGCTTTCAGGTTGTAGAGCGAGGCGGTTGCGGGGCGCGCAGCAAGACCATATTTTTTCCGGTGCCCGGCCTCATCGAGCTCGCGGTACGGCTGGTAACCTATGGCTGGCAACCATTCGTAGTTCCGGAAGCTGGTGAAATTTGCTGTTACTGAGGAATCAGCACCGTTGTTGGTAAAGCCCTCTGCTTTATGATGCAACGTAAAATCAAGTCGCAGTGTGTCACCATGCACGAGAGGCTTATTGAGGGCATAAATTAAAAAGTCCAGGTCCTGATCTTCGAGCGCAGTTGTAACTGGTCTGCTAAAAGCGAAGTTCTTAATTTCAACTCCCGCAGGAAGGGTTAGATGTACAGAATTAATAGGAATTGATTGGTCGTTCACTAATAAATAGCTCCCTTTTATCTCCAACTCCCGCCGCTCGGGGTAAATTTCAACCTGTAAGCTGGTACTGGTCACATGTGGTTGCGGCACGTTGTTATACTTCCCATACCGTTGCTCATACGCGGCACGTCCAGCCAATATTTCTGAGGCAGTTGCGTAGTGATGCAGCATGTTGGTATTATAGAAAATAAAGCTCCCTGAGGTCAGGACCAATCCAGCCGCTACGGCAGTTGTCAACGCCGTGGTCCGGGTAAAACGGCGGCGAACCAATTGAACCCGCGCCATAAAATTTTCTTCCCGGCTACGTACCCAAAGTAGCCTTGCTACCACCGCGAACAGCAGCGCCCACGCTACCCAATATGTTTTAAACCACAGCCATGGCTCAACTGATGAGCCAAAACCACCCAGGTTGGTGTAGGACCACCCAGGACTGGCCCCAAAAACAAGGAGCTTATGCTCCAGCCCCAGGCTTGAGGCAAAAACCATGGAACCAAAGGCCAGTAGCGCAACCAAATGGCCCAGATACTTTTGATTGACCACGACGTGCACCAATAGTGCAAACATGGCGAAGTGCAAGCATTCGATCAACTGAAACCCAAAGAGAACTTCGAGGTACAATCCCAACTCAACATTAGCTCCACCGATTCCTGTTTGTGCAAGTATCCCCGAAATGAGCAGAAATACAAGGGAGATGATAAGCAAGAGACTTAGCGACAAAAACTTACTCAGGAAAAGAACCCATTCGGACACAGGGACAGGGTTTGATAGCCCGCTAAGTCCATTTTCCCGTTCACGCCAGACCAGCTCCCCCGCGTAGAAAATACTCAGCACGAAAATCATAATCCAGAACTTGCCAGGCGCCGTAATGGGTGCAGCCAAAATATTCAAAACCTGATCGGTTCTGGGCAGCAAGGGAACGCCTTTGGCTTTTAAATTTCCTGGAAAAGCGAAGCCAACCATAAGCGCAATGAAACCCAAAAGAGGAAGCCCGGTTGGTTTTTTTGCCAATGCCCGGAAGGAATTCATAGTAAGGAGCCTTAGCTGGTGCATGTGGGTCGCGAACCCGAATATTCCCGGCATCTGTGGTAATGATTCTGTTTTTCCCCATTTAAGCCAACCCAAATCTGTTACATTTCCGGGATTTGCAACGTTCTGTTTCCCAGGGCTATTGGCAGAAGGGTTTGTCAAGCGAAAACGGAAATATGTGAAAGCCATCATACCCAGCGCTACGAACAACCATAGCACTCGGTTTACCAGAAATGCCCCCTCCAATTCGATAAAACGCGTATTCCTTTCTATGGGGCTCCATTCATTAAAGTAGTTTGAGACGGAAGTAAAATACAAGGGATCAACCAAGGCCCCTAAGCCGTGTTGCCAATCCTCCAACATTTGACCTAGCGGGTACGCAGCTACATATAACATAGCGCCAACCAGATAACTTACCATGACCCTCCCTTGAAGGGCTGCCGCACAAAACTGAATAGCTGTAGCAAAAAAAACGTTCGGCAACACCAGAAAACAATAAGCGTTCAGGTAAGCGGCCAGTCGAAATGGGCCAAGAAGATCCGCCTCCACCCCTGTTGAATAAATAGCCAGCAGGATGCCAATTGGTATAGCGAATAGAATCAACAAATTGAGCAGGAAGGCTGCGAGAAACCTTCCTCCCAGGTATTCAGCTTTGCTGACCGGAGAAGTGAACGTGAGTGAAAACATGCGCGTCTGCACATCTCGGGCTGCCGCTTCGCCCGCTACAGAACCGCCAATTAAAACCCAGAAAAGACAACATATGACCGTGACGGCAGCAATGACAACAGGACCGTTGAGCAGGAAATAACCGTCGCGTGCGTCATAAATGTAGTTTTCTGTAATTGACAAGAAAGCGAGCCCGAACAAAACTACAAAGTAAACCCACGTGGAGAGCTGGCGCAACTGATAAGTGAATTCGATGTGGAAAATTTTCAGGAACTTCATTTTTTCACCACCTCCTCCACTTTCTGCGGTTGAACATAATTGCCCGTCATAGTACTGAAGTACACATCTTCCAGATCAGGATCGACAGGCTCAAAACCGTTACCCGGCATTGCGTGGCTGTAAATGTGCACCATGGTGCGGCCACTCAGAAGTTTGGCGGAAATGATCTGGTGCTCCCGTTCCAGTTCTGCGAGTGTTTTTTTCTCAATTAGCTTGCTCCATATCTTGCCTTTCAAGGCTGCAACAGCTTGCTGTGGCTTCGCCTCAAGCAGTATTTCCCCTCTGTTGATGATGGCCATGTTGGTACACAGCTCGGATACATCGCCCACGATGTGGGTAGACAGGATCACGATACTATTCTCCCCTAATTCGCTTAGAAGGTTCAGGAACCGCACACGCTCCGCCGGGTCCAGTCCTGCCGTCGGCTCGTCGACGATCAGCAGCTTTGGGTTGCCCAGCAGTGCCACCGCCACCCCGAAACGCTGCCGCATACCGCCCGAGTACCCCCCCAACTTTTGCCTGCGTTTGTCCCAGAGGTTGGTTTGCCTGAGTAAGCTTTCCGAAACTTCCTTACGGGATGCCCGATTGGTGATGCCTTTGAGTACGGCGAAGTAATCCAGCATATCTTCGGCCCTTGCATCCGGGTAAAGCCCAAATTCCTGCGGCAGGTACCCAAGCATTTGGCGGACCTCGTCCTGTTGCTTCAACACGTCTGTTTCTCCTAAAAAAATCTCTCCTTTATCCGGTTGCTGGAGCGTGGCCAGTGTTCGCATCAGTGTGGATTTGCCCGCGCCGTTAGGGCCGAGCAAGCCGTACATCCCTGGCGGTATGTGCAGCGAAACGTTATCTAATGCCTGCACTGCGCCGTTGGACCGTGCTCCGACCGAACGCTCGTTTGTATAGGTCTTAGAGACATTGCGAATGGACAGACTGAGTTGGTGATTTGCCATTGATCCCGTTTTACAACTCTTTATCATTTCATGAAGAACGCGAGCAATCTTTACAAATCCTTCCCGCTCATTTTCAGGATAAAGGAAATGTCACAGTACTGGAAAACAAAAAGCAATATGCTACTGCTTCAAACTGATCGACCAACTGCTTCATCGCTTCCGCCAAAGCATTTGCAGGATCCATATGACCGTTCGTAGATCGGGATGGAGCTTTGGTCGAGAAGGTGGTTGGAGAATGGCCGGAACAAATAACTTTGTTCTATGAATCGGATTAAAAAGCTATTCACGCTGATCCACGTCGTTCTCTGGATCCTATTATGCCTGCTGGTAGCCTTTCAGCTAAGAACAGATGGTAATCCCAACTGGGTTACCTCCACCGCGGGGTTTATCCTCACAGGTCTTTATGTTTTTTACTTCCATTTCTTTCTCCTGACCCGCTATTCAGGTAAAGGAAAGAAGGGTGGTTATTTTCTCAGGCTGGCAGGAATGATGTTGACCGGGCCCTTTCTTTTTTTGTTTTTTCATTACAAAACGCTGGACAGCCGACATTCTCTTTTTGAGTACTATGTGATGGCGTTAACGTCTATCGTACCGATTTTCACCTTTCTTAGCTGGCTTGCCAGGGTCACAGAAAACCTGGTGCTTAATACCTTCAGGAAAGAACAGCTGGAGAAACAGGCTGTTGAAGCAGAGCTGTATTATCTGAAATCACAGATCAATCCGCATTTCTTATTTAATACACTGAATAATATTCATACCCTTGTTTACAAACAAGCTCCGACAGCACCCGAAGCTGTGATGCACCTCGCCTCGTTGATGCGCTATATGATCTATGAGTCCAATGCTCCCATGGTTCCACTGCCAAGGGAAATGAATTACCTGCAGGATTATATGAGTTTGCAACAGCTTCGGTATAAGAAAGCTCCGGTGGTAGATCTTGAAATAAAAGGAAACATAGCATCCGGTCAGGTTGCCCCGTTGTTGTTCATACATCTCCTTGAAAATGCGTATAAACACAGCCCGGCCCGTCTAGAGCCAGGTGACATTAAGGTTAATGTAGAGATCATCGAAAATACCCTTACCTTCCACATTCAAAATCCGGTGAATAATAGCGCCGGTAATACCTTGGAAGAGCCAGGTGGTATTGGTCTCGGGAATGTTCGAAAAAGACTGGCATTGCTGTATCCTGACCAGCATATCCTGGAGATCAACAGCACGGGAAAAATGTTTGATATAAGTTTAAAAATCAACGGACTGCACTTTACAGGTTCATGAAAGAAAAGCTCACCTGCTTTATAATTGATGACGAGCCTCTGGCACAGGAAATACTGGAAGAATATGTTGCGAAAGTGCCATTTTTAGAGCTGAAAGGCACTTTTATGAGCCCACTGGAATCGGTCCACCAGTTTGAAGAAGACATACCTGACCTGCTTTTCCTGGACATCAACATGCCGGACCTGGATGGGCTTAGCTTTATTCCGATGCTGAACCCCAAGCCTTTTATCATACTCACGACGGCTTACGATCAATATGCCCTGAAAGCCTTCGAACTGGAAGTAAAGGACTATCTGTTGAAACCCTTTTCCTTTGAAAGGTTCTATAAAGCTGTGCTACGCCTGTATCAGGAACGAAGTCCGAAAGCACAGCCTGAAAAGCAAAAAGTTAAGACTGAGGCGGTGCATGAACAGGAGTACATCTTCCTGAAAGTGGGCCACCGAATTCAGAAAATTGCCACCTCCGATATCATTTTTGTGGAAGGTATGAAAGACTACCTGCGGATCCATACAGCCAGGGAAAAGATCATGACTCTGCTGAGCTTTGCTAAACTGGAGGAACTGCTCCCTTCTCAAGGTTTTGCCCGTGTACACCGGTCCTTTATGGTGGCTATCGACAAAATAGATCACATCGAAAAAAACAGGATCTGGATAGCAGACCAGATCATACCGATCAGTGATACCTATACAGAGCCTTTTTTTAAAATGCTGAAGGGCATTCAGTAAAGTTTCGTGCTTGAGATAGAATTGCGGCTTAGAAACACACAACTTCTGAAAAGTCGGATTAGCAAAGGTTAAACTAAATAGGAAACCAGTTATCCTATTCGTTTACACCTCAGAAACGGTAATCCGCAGCCCTTTGCTTATCGTATACGAGCTTCATAATATGCTCGCCGGAGTCTGAGCTCGAATTGACCTGAACAGAAATAGACTTTCCGTCATTGATCAACTTCCAAACCTCTTTTACTTTAAAATCTTCTTTCTCACCATCGGTATCGAAGGATCTGACTGAGTAAACAGTCATAGACTGGCCATCATCTGACCATCTTGCCGTGGATTTCTCCCTTGGCGTCCCAACGAAAGTAGCTACACTTTCCTGACCATCGAAGGTCAGTTTTTCTTGTCTTGTAACCAGCTCCCCGTCAAGAGACGAGCTTGCTACATCTACAATTAAAAGATCCGAATGCGTGGCTATTTTCATTATTTTAGATCTCATACGATCCCCTCCTCCGAATATACAAAGAGGAAACCCGGCAAATTCACTTTTCGACTCATTCAGTTTCCATTCACCAGTAAAGTTGGCATGATTTCCCGTCATACGGGGCTGTCCGTGAGAGGTGATTACGTCTTTGGTTTCGGACTTAACAATATCTGTTGGCAGGTCTGTTTTGCTTTGTACTTTCCAGGCGGTGCAAAAAACAAACAACAAGAGCAAAGCATATGAATGTAGAGACTTCATCATTTTTTCTTTCTTTATACCATGGGAGATCAACAAATCTAGATGTTTTGATGCCGAGTTTTTGTTAAGAACATGTTAAGTAATGTTAACGAATGTGAAGACAGCTTTCATTGCTTATGCCCATCTCCGAAACAAATCACTACGCTATTGAACCCGGATTAACTGCACGCCAAGCACCGGACGGCCATCAGCCGTAACGCCTTGTATCACCACGCGTAGCGTTCGTACTACCTCCGACAACGGAAAACGCAACTGAGCCTGCCCCTGACTGTCGGTTTGCATGAGTGGTTTCCAGTATAGAACATCCCGGTCATCGACGGGCCCTGTAATAGCGCTGCCGCTAACCTCCGTATCGTAGCGTGGCACATAAAATTCACGCTGCACGGATGGATAACCAATAAATTCAATCGGTGTCATACCCTCGTTCGGTTTCGTGCCAGCCTGCATAGAACGAGCACCTTTTGAGTAAAATGCAATTATCCCATTAGCTCCCCGGACCCCGTATATACCTGTTGTCGCAGCATTTTTCAGCACTTCCACACGTTCAACGTTTCTTGGATCGAAGTTCATCAAAGCGATTCCGTCAGGATCGTAAACAGGCACGCCATCCATTAAAAACAGCGGCGCTGCACCACTGCCCCGGACAGAGACGTAATATCCGGTGGGCATTGCCGGACCGCTTGGGGCTGGTGCCATTTTATGCACAGTCACACCAGCTAATCTCCCTTGAATCATTTCATACAGATTTGGGTAATTTGGCGATTTCTCATTGAAAATAATCGTGGCATCGGCCTCATTGTGCATGCTCCGCATTTGAATATCATCAGGCCTTTCATTGTATTTTTGGGCACGAACAGTCACTTCATTGAGCAATTTAACCGCTTTATCACGGTAAACTTCGGTGTTCGCCTCCTGCCGGATCCGGGCAGCTTCGAGTTGAGCTTGTAGCATCGGCCAGTTTGGCTCAGCAGTCATTTTACCAACTTCCCATTGTTTCCCCGGCCCTTCCTGAACCAGCGAGGCCTCTTTGGCAGACATTTTCTTTGAATTACGACCAGCGATTTGCACCAGCAACTTAACTGTATCGGCAATGGCCATTCCGGCTAATCGAAAGCGACCTTCTTCGTCTGCGTATGCCCATTTTACGAACGATTGCCCGGGTGCTGTGGACGCCACGACAATCTGCGCGCCTGGTATTGGTTGGTTTTTCGCGTTCAAAATGCGACCGTTCAGCGATACCCCGCCGAGCGAATCAGCTTCCGGCGTGCCACTGACCCGTCGCCAGCCTTGTGTCAGCAGCAGGTCGTCCAGCGCCTGACGAGTTTCGACAGCGTGATTTGTCAGATATTGGTTGGGGTTTTCTATATATCCCCGAAGCTCACCCGTTAGCAACAAATGTGTCCGCAAAGTAGCGTCGGCGGTATCACCAGGCACTTTGCCGACATCGGTAATCGACGCTGATAAAGCTGCGGACGCAGGTAGTCCGTTGTCGGTCAAATTGACGCTCAGGATCACCTGTTCGCGGGGATGATACCGGGCCTTGTTCATGCCCAGCGCCACCCGGACCGGCGCAGTGAATTCGGGCACATAAACCAATCGCTCGGCCTGAGGTCTGGCGATGGCGTCGTACAGGGTGATTTGGGCAAGGCCCGGTAACCAGCTCATCATGGGTAAGCTTATCTTCGCCACCCCATTTTGTAAGAAAATTTTTCGCTGATCGACGATGCGTCCGTGTTGCTGAATCAGAACATACGCAGAGTCAATAGCGACACGGCGAGCGCTCATTATAGTCAAAGCCAGATGGGTTGTATCGCTGATCGCGTCGCCTGAAAGCAAGAGTCCTTCTGTTTCAGGTTTCGCCACAGAAACGTGTTGCAGTTTGTTATTATACGTGACGTCGGCGTAGTAAGTCCGTTGTGCCTTTGGCTCCATTGACACGCTGGTCATCCCGTTCAGATTGGTCTTGAAGCGAACTACCTCAGTTCCCAGATCGTCGACAATACGTCCATCGATGGACAGGCCATGGCCATTAGGCTGTACTATTTTTACACCCAGACGCGCTGGCAATCCTGAAATCCAGCGACCACCCTCAGGCAAAATTTGAATGTCTGGTTGCGTGACAACAGAGTCACTCCCTATCGATAAGTCGTTCCGAAACAGATTATAGATAGCCACAGACCGCTCGAAAGCCGAGCGTCGCTGCGCATCATCCTCATCGGTGTACGCGCGCAGACGATACGTTCCCGTCATGAGTGTATCGGACAGGCGGAAATTGCCTTCGCCACGTCCGTCAACAATACGTACCCACTGGTGCTGCACTGGTTTCCCGGTTGACGTGAGCAGGTCGACATGCAGAGCCGTTTCACCACCGGCCCGCTGATAAGTAGCCGCGTCCAATAAGTAGGTGCTCATCCAGAGCCGGTCACCGGTGGCGTAAAGGGGTTTATCGATATGCACGTACAATGTTGGAGCCAAAACCTTGAATCGTTCATTGAAGGTCGCAGCGATACGTCCCAAGCATGAGTCAGGTAATCCAAGTCTCCCTTGTTCGGCCAACGGGCCGTTTGTAACAGACCCCTTCTTATTACCTTCGGGTTTCCAGTCTGCGGGCAACATAGTCGATAGCCGGTCATTGCCCATCGAGCCTTTCGCCTCCATACCTTCGGGGAGCGTAATAACCCCATCGACGGTCATTTGCATCTGACCGCTGGGCAGTGTCATTTCCGTATACGCGTAGCGAGCATCGGGATAGGGTGAGAAAGCAGAAGTCGCATGTGTATAGAATACGATCAGTTTCATGGGCGAAACCAATCGGCGTTCGGTCGATAGTCGACCGGGTTGAATCAACGTAGAAACCTTAATTGGAACCAGGCGCTTGTATTCGCTAACCGCAGCGGCAAGTGTATTTGATCGAAGTTCGAGGGGGATCGACTTTGAGACATCCTCCTGATAAACCTGAAAACCAGCCTGCTCAAACGTGTTATCGATCAGGGTAGCCATTAAATGGCGAACGGATCCTTTATAGGCGGTCAGCCGGTTACGCAGAAATTGATTGGCTTGTCGTTCGTTCACGGGTTTTAGTTCTTCAAAACGTGCAGAACCCGCAGAATAAACCTTTCCTGATGCAGTAGCATCGAAGTGTTGCAAATCATAAATCAGCCTGTAACCTAGCGCTTGACTATCAATAATTAAGGGCTCATTGGCCGTCGCATACAGATGACCTTTATCTTCTCTGAAATTGAGAGCTTCGCTGTTTACCACCAGACACTGTCCGCCAAAAGGCTCACCGAAGAGTTGCTTTTTAAACTGACGCAGGTGCCGGTCCCAGCCCTTGCGGTTGCCCCGCACTGTTATGGCATCCAGCATCTGTTCACTTGCTTTCAACCGAAAATCGCCTTTTTGCGGAGATGTATTATCAAATCTGAATGTACGTTTGTCAGGCTGATAACCAACAAACGAAGCAACAATTTCAACCGTACCAAGTGGAATTCCAGTAAGGGTATAGGCTCCTTTTTCGTCGGTCATCACCCCCAGCGTGCTGCCATCAATATACACATTGGCAAAGGGCATAGGTTTTCCCGTCGTGACATCAACCACGTAGCCAGTCAGTACGGCTTTCGTTTGTCCATAAACCAGCAAGGGCGATCCCAGGAATAAAACGACGATTATCCAGCCGAAGAAGAACGAGCAACGCATAGTTATTTAATTTACGTTCTAAGAAGGACTCAGCTACTGAATCATACCTATGGTTACAACATGTAACGGTTTTGAGATAAGTGGATACGCACTTCTTTTAAACATTTTTGGCCGGACTCACCAGGGGTCGGCGAGCGTTAAAGGAAACCTGCGATTTAGCAAAATTGTATGTGGAATTGCTATTTCCATTTATTGAACCTATACGCACTCGAAAACATTTCCCCGAAGATATCCAACATGGACCTGATTGCAGCCTACCTGCGCCAACGCTTCCAGGCCACCTGAAACAGCTTGGTTTTCAACCAGCAAATTTTTATATTTCTCCTAAAACTATCTTTATGCCGGATTTGGGGTTTATCGCGCCTTTTTTTATAGTGGCTGACCTGCGGGAATCAGTAGATTTCTACCTGAATAAATTGAGTTTTGAGGTGTTATATATTGCCGGCGAAGATGATCCGTATTTCGCGATGCTGAGCCGTGGCCAGGTTTCGATCATGCTGAAAGCGAGCGGACAGCCTCTGCCCAATCATACTCGCTATGAATGGGCGGTATGGGATGCGCATATCGGCGTTGCCGATCCGGATGCGCTGTTTGCTGAGTTTAGCTCCAAAGGTGTAAATTTTAACCTTTCCCTCGAGAACAACAGTGATAACATCCGAGGATTTTCAGTCACTGATCCCAATGGGTACCGCCTTTTTTTCGGACGGCCCAACACTTAGACAGGAGGGCGTCCACTCGTATCAAGGGAAGTATTCAACTAATCCGGAGTACATGATATTGAATAACTGTTTGGAACATAAACCGGGTTGATATGCGGGTGTTTTTAATCATTGGTACATTGTTTTTTTTCACTTCAACATTCAGCTTTGGTCAAAGCAAAAAGCATATTGCGGTAAAACTTGGCGTGGTGACGCCCGACGAATTCCCTGTGAAAATAGACGGAGGATGCAGTTTCTTTACCTATGATTCTTTATCCCTGGAGGAAGACAAATATGCCCTGGTTGTGGATGCACACTTGAATGGTTTCGTCAAAATCAACAACGAAATAGTGTTTTTCGGCAATACAGGACGTATTTTCAACAAAAATGGATATGTTCACAAATTTTCTTTCAGGGATTACCACATTACGCTCGATTTGAGAAAGGGAGAGAAACTGAGGCAGTTTTATCAATTTCAAGGAACGTTGGATTTAACGGTAAAGGGTCAAACGCAGCAATTTCGAATCCACGGAGTAAATGAAGAAACGCTTCCGGATAAACGCTAGACTTGCTGAAACGCGACATTTGGGCATCGAACGCTCGCCAGGCCCCTACCGATACCGTTTAATAAATTCGGACATCAACATCCCCGCCTTTCATCAAATAATGTATACCTTCGAATACATATTTTGCTTGCCTCACATCACGTCTTATTTCTATAAAAGGTAAGACAAACCGCCCACTGACAGACTTTCAATAATACCCGGCCTTCGTCGATTTTTCTCAAGTAGGTCAACTCAGCTCAACAACCTCAACAGAAGGACAGATATCCCACTGACCATTAATGAATTAACCCGCGAAAGGTTTTTAAAATCTTGATTAATAGCCCCGAGTCTGATCCCGGCGCTACGGTCAAACTATTCATTAACTACTTAAATCAAAGATCATGGGAACAAGAAAGAATGCTAAGTTTTTAACTTCCACAGAAAGAGAGAATTTTGTGAAGGCCTGCGTACTAATGAAAGCAGACATTGTTAATCCAGGTGCTCCTGCTTCGGAACAATATGGCGTTTGGGACGAATACAATGCCGTGCACCGGATGATTCAGAGTGCTTTTGCTCCCGGATCGGCTAATGTGAATTTCGGTCATGGCGGCAGCGGATCATTCAGCTTTTTAAGCTGGCACCGGTATTTTCTATATCAATTTGAAAAAGACCTGCAAAGTTATGTCCCGGGAGTGATGCTGCCTTACTGGGACTGGACCAATCCGGCATCCATTATGACCGACACATTTTTAGGCCCTAACGGTACCAGCGCATCAGGTAATGTGGTACAACAGGGATATTTTGGAATCGACAAACCCGGCAGTGGCGCCAATCTTACACCCCTGCCTGCCTGGTGGCCGGCAAGCCTGGATGGATGGAAGCTCCCCGCTATGTTTCCAGCCTCATTTGCCGGAGGACTTAAGAGACGTACGGATAGCGTGGCCTTACTGCCTTCGGTAAATGACATAAAAGGCGCATTGGCAAAAACAACTTATGCCACTTTCCAGAATGCCCTTGAATCAGGGTTAGGATTGCCCTCCGGCAATCAGATGCATAATGGAATGCATGGCTGGATCGGCGGCACCGGTGGACATATGTCTTCCCCTTCTGTATCACCTTTCGATCCTTTCTTTTATTTACACCATTGCAATATCGACCGTCTTTGGGCCATGTGGCAACTGGACGGCCACCAAACCGAATATCCGACCTCGGGTGGTACGACCAACCATCATCGCAACGACATCATGTATCCCTGGACAGGTGGGGCTGCGGGTTATGGCACAAACGCTTCGATCGAAGACGCTATTCCTATGCCGGATTATAGCGCAATAGGTGCCAAGAGAAATGTGGACACACTTGATTTCAGAAATGCGTTCGGATATACTTACGACACCATCGCGATCATGGGTATAGGGCTTGACAGAACCGGCAGCATGAACGGTCTCACTCCCGACCCTATGGTTTCCACCTTGCCTGACGTTACCAAATGGGAAGCTGCAAAACGGGGTGTTTCTGCATTTTTGCAGGATTGCGAAACCGTACAAAACAGTGGTGCCGTTTACGTCATGGCCGGAATAAAAACCTTCAGAAGTTTACTGGGCAATCAATTCACTTCCGTATTCGCCGCTCCGAATTATGGCCTTATCAAAGCGGGAACCAGTTTCAGTCGTTCAGTTTTTGATGCCAGCATTTCTGCCATGACTCCAGGCGGCGGTACACCTCTTACAGATGCCCTTGTGGACGTACAAAATACACTTGCAGAGCCTCCTTTTGGTGGAAATCCGGCAGACGAACAACGCTACATCGCTATTCTGACGGACGGAATGCAGACTTCCGGCGCCCCGTTGAATTCAGTGGCTGACGGCAGTTTCAGCAGGACTGCTATTTTCGGAATGGGTTTCGGCACTGGTGCCGAAGTAGACTATCCGACCATCGCTGCGCTGGTCGCGAAAGGAAAAACGCTTCCCACCACCCAGATCTTCCATGGAGAAAATGCCGGCACCATCGACAAATTCTATTCCAACGCCCTTGCCAGTGCCATTGGATTTACCATTATTTTTGACCCTGTGCTGGAGCTTTTTGCCGGCGAACATACACACCTTCATTTTACAGCCACCTCTGCCGACGATTCGTTTTTAATCACGGCCCAGGGAATGGACTTTACTGACAAAAACTGGTCATTCATGCTTCATGGTCCTAATGGCCAGATGTTGTACGGTGACGAAACAGGTCATAATCATTCCGACGGATGCCACCATTGCTGTATCGCTCCGGATATCACCAGCGATCGCTCCAACGGAAGACTTTCGATGGTGGTCCAGAGAGGCAACACGGGTAAAGAGTGCTGGGTAGGCAAATGGCAGCTTATGATCTCATACAAGGCAAAGGAACTGGATAAAATGATGATGCCCGAACTGGGCGAACTCCTATTCCCCGTTGCCGCAGGCCCGATCCGCGGAGATCGCTATTCCAGATTGCTCACCGATCCGAGAAAAAGGATAGCAACCCGAAATGTATTCAAAAGAAGCCTGCACAATCTGGATTCCGTAGCTGTAAGTACTAATGGCGACAGCAGCGATGTCTGTAATATTATGGTCAATGTGTATTGTCGGACCAATTTGAAAATGAATCTGGTATCCAATATGGTAAAGATCGGCGATGAATTAAAAGTCGAATTGAAACCAGAAATAGACCTTGGCAGTATCCTCAATCAAAGAGGTTATGCCAGGATCATATCGCCGGCGTTCGACATAGCTGACATTTTACCTGCTGAACGGATTTCAGAGATGGTTAAACTTGCAGAGTCCAACAGAAAATATTCTGGCAAATGGGATCCGGCATTAACGTTGGCCGGTTTCGAGAAACAGAAAAAAGGGGTAGAATTTGTAAAGGATGATGTAGGCAAAATTGTAAGCCATGACGGCGGTCCTTTTCACATGCATCATCATGACACAGCTGTACCAGGCTTATACCATATTGGTGTCTACGTGGAAGGATTGTATTTCCCGGACATCGACACCAAACCTGGCGGACATGAACACGGAGCAGATACGGAAACACCGGCAGTATCTGAAAATGGTGAAGAGTTCGTCAGATTATTAAATATAACTGTCGCCGTATCGAAATAAAGAAGTGTTTTGATCCGGGTTTCTGTGGTCCCGTCCGCTTCGGTCATACCGTACGACGGTGATTACAGGATTCGGATTAATCATTTTCCGAACATAACCATATCGCGAAGTCTTCCTGAGATCATTGGCGGAGTGGCTCAATCCAGTCATGCCGCGAACGGAATCGGTTTCCAGGGTAAAGCGGTTCGAAAATAATATTCATTAGCTGAAGCAAATTTTCTAAACCGAAAAGACTACAGTGCGAAAAGTCAATAAAAAAGGTGGATTTTGAGACCTGCCGAGAAGAATTACCGTTTCAGGAAATCAGATTCCCGCACGCAAATGAAATCTGGCGGATATGGGGGAAATCTAGCCCGATCGACTTGATAAAACGGAGACGAGGTGTAACTTCGCGACTAAATCTTTCACCTTATGTCTTCGATCAGGAAAGCGTTCAAAATGTTCATTTTCGCGATGATAGCCATCGCGCCCGTCCTCGGTTTTGCCCAGCAATACAAACTGCCATTCAAGCAGGCTGCCTGGACAAAAGATTACCCTCCGTTCCGCATTGCCGGAGACTTGTATTACGTTGGAACAGACGATTTGGCGAGCTATTTGCTGACGACCAGAGAAGGGCACATATTGATCAACACTGGTCTGGAAGAGTCTGTTCCGCAGCTTAAAAAGAACATAGAGACTTTGGGTTTTAAATTTTCAGATATCAAGGTCCTCCTCGCGACCCACGCCCACTATGACCATGTCGCAGGAATGGCGGCCATCAAAAAGGCCACTGGCGCCACATTAATGATCCAGCAGGCCGACGCTCAGTTGATGAAAGACGGCGGCAGTTCGGATTCCGTCCTTGGCAAGGATGGCGCTACGTTCGCACCCGTTGTTCCCGACCGCATGTTGAAAGACCAGGAAATTGTCAAACTCGGCGGCGCTTCCGTGAAACTTCTGCACCACCCGGGACATACGCCAGGTGCCAGTAGTTTTTCACTGACCGTTAAAGACGACAAACGTTCCTACAAAGTCCTGATCGCTAACATCCCTTCTATCCTGGAGGAAACAAAGCTCTCAGGTATGCCGGGATATCCGCAGGTAGGGAAAGATTACGGCAATACTTTGTCAGTGATGAAAAAGGAGCAATTCGACATCTGGCTTGCCTCTCACGCAAGTCAATTTAACCTTCATAAAAAACATAAACCCGGCAACACCTACCGTCCCGAAGCTTTCTACGGCCGGGAAGATTACGATAAAACGCTGGCCGGAATTGAAGCTACTTACAAAAAGCGCCTGAATGAATAGATATCCGGCATTGTCTGGCTGGAGGGATTGCGCAATGTCCATGCTGCGCCTCACTCCAGCAGATGAATTTAATCCTACCTAACACAGCATTTTTGTAAGTCCGCCAGTCAATTCTCGCTCGGAACGGGATAGACTGAAGATCAAAAAGCCCGATCGATGATCTGGCTTTTTGATCTTATCAAGGGTCTCTCTCTCTTATAAAATTTCGTTCTCCAGAACTAATTTATCTTAAAAGTAATCACATCCCGTTTGCCGGTCCGGTTCGTAGCGGGAAACACCAGCTTTTTTGAAGGCAACTCCTCATATTTGTAAACCTAATTTACATCACCAAAGGCGGTCATGTAAACAACATCTCCCGAGGTATATTTGCTGCATTCTTTTAGATCTGAAATACTGAATTTGAGATGATTGACTCCATTTTTTACTCGGATCGCACTGGAAACATCGCGAACAAGTGACAAAATCCGATCCGGCGAAATATCAGCATCATTGCGTTGTCGAAAAAAACGGACGAATTTCTGAGTTTTACTACCAGTGAAGGAAACGTTGCAAATCACCTCCAATGTATCGCCGACAACTTTGCCGTTTAGCGAATTCACAACCACCGGACTCGTTTTTATCAAACTACCGCCAAGATCAATAAGACCTTTCTCCACGCTATCCAGGCGTGTCTGATGAAAATATTGTTTAAAATCGCCGTAACCTTCTTTTGAATAAACCACAGCGAGCGTACCCGACGTTGTCAGTTTGGGCAAAGAAAAATCACCCTTTTCGTTGGCCTGAACCGTGATTAATGGGTTTGAGTTTTCGACGGTCACAGTTACACCGCTCTGATCGGCAAGTAATTCATCTTCATCATCAAAAAGTGCCACATGTCCTTTCAAAATCTCAGAAGCAGTTGGTGATTTGACTTCGACTTGCTCTTTTTTACAGCTTAGTAAAAATCCGCAAATGCCGGCCACCAGGTACAAAGGTGTTTTCATAATGCAAATGTTTGTTGTGAATATAAATCCTGTGATATTCCAAAAAACGTATAGTCCGCATTATTATTTGTCTGTTTCGAAAATTATTCGACAACACTTTTACCTCAAGTTAAATCCATTGCAGTGCAAATGGGAGGCTCCATATAACTACTCATCCCCATAAGCAAGCGAAACAGACAAGTCACGAAAAGCGTCGATTTGCTTCTGAAGCATAGCAACCACCTGCTCGGCAGTCGCGATAGCATCGGCACCTGCGATGAAGCGAAGGGGCGGTTCCTCCAGATCAGCGATCGTAATCAAGGCATTCGCCAACTTTGCCGGATCGCCTGGCTGCTGACCATTCGCACCTTTCCAAAAATGCATCTGCTGTTGCCTGCGGTCGTGATAGTCTTCAATTGATGGCTCTGCGTAACTTGTCGATTCTTCTGTAAGAAGTTCAGTGCGAAAAAAACCTGGATTCACAATCGTTGTGCGAATGCCAAAGGCTTCGACCTCAGCCTGTAAAGACTCCATCCAACCTTCCAGACCAAATTTCGAGGCTGCATACGCCGCACAAAACTCATAACCAACCAAGCCCGCACTGGAAGATATCGAAATGATATGCCCTGCACGTTGCCTGCGCATGACCGGGAGTACAGCGCGCGTGACATTCATAGGGCCAAAGAGGCTGGTTGCCAGCTGTTTATAAATTTGCTCATTGGTCAGCTCTTCAAAATATCCTGCATAAAAACTGGCGGCATTGTTGACCAGCACATCGATACGGCCAAATCGTTCGACCGACTCGTTGACCGCTTCCTGAGCATTGCCAAAGTCGGTAACATCCAGTTTTACAACCAATAGGTCAGCTGATTCCCCAATTGCCCGTTTCACCCGCCCTGTATCCCGACCAGTAGCCACGACCTGATGACCTGCCGCCAGAGCCGCCTTTGCAATATCAAGACCCATCCCGCGTCCTGCACCGGTAATGAGCCATACTTTTTTATTTTCCATATTTGCTTTACTTGTTGTTTATCTTCCTTAAAACAGGATACAAAGGTGACAACAACCCGGACCGATAAATAAAGAAAAACAAAGGAAAAAGTAAGAATATCAAAGGCGGGTCACGCGAACTGATTTGGGCACGATACCCGTTTTCTTTTTGAAAAAGTTATTGAAGTACGTTGGATATTCAAAACCAAGTGCATAAGCGATGTCAGCGATATTCCAGTCGGTATGCTGCAGAAGCGCCTTTGCTTCACTAATTATTCTTTCCGCAATATGCGTGGTGGTGGATTTACCTGTCACTTCCTTCACTGAACTGTTCAGATAGTTAACATGCACAGCCAGGTTTTGTGCAAAATCCTGAGCCGTCTTCAGTTCCAGCGGACGCTGCACGCTTTCAATAGGAAACTGTCTTTCCAGAAGTTCGAGAAATACGGAAGCAATTCTCGCCGCCGCATTCTTGTTCTTAAGCTGATTCTCTGCCGGTTGAATTTTTAAGGCTTCGTGTACAATCAGGCTGATATAGTTGCGTATCAGCTCATCCTTAAATAGATAGTCAGAACTCTGATCAGCCATCATTTTTTTAAAAATGTCACCGATTGTGCTTTTCTGCGCCTCGTTCAATGTCAAAATGGGTGTACCGCCAATTTTAAACAAGGGCGATTGCAGCAAGCTTTCCGAGCGTTCATTCAACATGAGAAACTCTTCGGTAAAAAGACAGGCGTAGCCGTCGACCGTTGGGTTTATGACTTCACAGGAGTAAGGAATACGGGGATTACCAAAAAACAAAATAGACCCGTCCGTTTCAAAACTTCTGTCGGCATAGTGAAAGAGGTACTTCCCGGAAGTGAGGCTGATTTTATAAAAGTCTTTGCGGCTATAAGTATGACCGCTGGAATTGCTATCGGTTTCGTACACTTTGAAGCCTTTTAATTTAATCTCAGCACTAAGATCCGAAGTATGAGAGTCGTTTTTGTTCATGTGGTAAAGTTAAGAAAATCAAAGGTATTTTCTTTCTCCGACTCGGGTCGGCCTTTATTACAGCGTACCCTATGTTCCATTAGACCGGGGTGTTTTGAATAATCCGTCATGTTACGATACAGGAGGTATTGAGAAATGAATGTGCTTTCTCAGTCCACATTAATCCCAGGATAAATAGTGCCAGGCTACTAGCCCTTTTGTAAACCTGAATAGTAATAATAAAGTGTATCCTCTTAAAAGACAGGACGTTTGACTGAGACCTGGCATCAAAATCCGAAATTTATTACCCCATCGACTCATCATGCCCGGCATGAGCTGGTGAATCAGAACGTATGGAGGAGGGCGTTTCGAGGCACATGAAAATGCCCCGGATCAAATACTCAGAACTGCTCTGAACGGGTTTCCTGATCCAGAAATCAATAAAAAAGGTCCTGTTACTCGTTCTAATCAACCTGAAAAGCGAGTTGTATCACAAACATGATGCTGATTTAGAAAAAATGTCCAAGTATATGATTCGGCATTGTCCCTTTGTCTCAAAATTAGCCTTGATAGTCTTTGCATTGCTACGACGCGTCTTTATCTGCAAACCTGTACGGCCCCTTATTTTCTGTGTCCGCCAGCTTGGAAGGCAAGTAGGGCGGATACCCGATGAACCTGTTTTCTGCTCAGTAAGGGCGCGATCGCTTATTTTTTAATCATCATGCCTGGATCTGTTTTCCTGATGCGCGAGTGCCGGGAATGGACCGGCAATAATAGCTGGAGAGCATGACTAACAACACAAATTAACAGTTCTGAGAAGTGGATAAAGAGAGTCCAAATACAATAGAAGCGAGTTCCAACCCTTTTTTTAGATATGCAGGGGATGCTATGTTCGTCATTGCCCCTTCTTATCAAATTATAGAAGCTAATGACAGCGCCTGCAGGCTTTTAGATTATTCGCCAGAAGAGCTTCGGCAAATGAAGATCCACGACCTTTTCCCCCCAGATGAACTGAAATCATTTGCTGAAAGTGCCAAACTAATTGGCAAGGAAGAAAGTCTTTTACACGAAAGGAAGCTGACCCGAAAAGATGGGAGTGTTGTACACACCGAGGTAAACGTACGCGCAGTTGAAAGCGTTGGCTATATTTCTATTTTCCGGGACATCACGGAAAGAAAAACGACGGAAGCTGCATTTAGAGAATCGGAATTAAAATTTAAAAACCTTGTTGAAAAATCACTGGTCGGAGTTTACATTATTCAGAATGGGAAATTTGTATACGCCAATCCAAAGTTTTCACAAATACTGGGCTACACCCAGGAAGAAATCCTTAGCCTGGATAATTTCCGGGATATCGTTGACAATGAATACGTTCCCCCCGCACTGATAGCATGGAGAAAAAAATTGGACGCAGGCATTATTGATGATTTCCATATTGAATTAAAATACAGAAAAAAGGACGGAGTAATTATCTGGGCAGACGTGTATTGTGGTGAGACAGTCTATGATGGCGCGACAGCTCTCCTGGGTTCCATGCTGGATATCACGGAGCGAAAAAAGACCGAAGCAACAATACTGGAAAGAGATTCCCTCCTTACGGCTCTTTTTGATAACATCGAAGGCTCGCTCGCACTGTATAATGGCGACAAAAGAATTGTGTTTTTTAACAGTCATTTTGCCAATAATTATAAGCTCCTTACAAATCATGAGCCAAAAATCGGGGATGGAGCGCACGACCTTTTATCCGAAGAGGATAGGAAGGAACCATCGAAACTGATGGATAGCGCATTAAAAGGCAACAAGGAGGTTTTTGAAAAGGACTACAACAGCCACGGTAAATTTTCAAGTTTCAGAACTTCATTCAACCCCGTGATCAATGACGGAAAGGTAACGGGTATTACCTCCTTTACACTGGATCTTACGAAACGCAAGGAAGCTGAGATAAAGCTAAAGGAAAGCGAAGAAAAATTCAGATTATCTTTCATGGTCAGCAACGATGCATTTTACATCGGAACATTGAAAGAGGGAAGAATTATTGATGCCAATAATAGCTTTTTTGAACTGTACGGTTATACAAAAGAGGAAACAATCGGTAAAACAATATTTGATCTCAACCTTTACGTTGACTCCGAAGATCGCAAAAGATTGGTTGGTGAACTGAAAGCAAACGGACACATAAAAGATTTCGAAACGAACACCAGAAGGAAAAACGGCGAGATATTTATCATTTCCATGACGGTGAAATTATGGGAAATGAACAACGAAACGGTTATAATGGCCGTCATAAGGGACATAACAGAACGCAGAAAGACGGAAGCACTCATTCACGAACAGGCGGAAACTTTTGCTGCGATCATAGAAAATGCCAATGAATCCATCTGGCTGCTTTCTCCCGATTTGAAGGTTTTGCAGTTCAATAAAACAGCCAGGGACAGACTCACTTTCACCAGTGGGAAGGACATTTATCTGGGGGCAAACTTCAAAGAATTTCTGCACATCGGAACCGAAGACATATTTGTATCCATGTTTAATGATGCGGTAGCGGGCAAATATCCTGAACTGGAAACGGAGCAAACGAACGTACAAGGTGAAACATTCTGGTTGAGAACAAGGATGTACCCGGTGTATGACACCAACAAGAAGCTCTTTGGTATCACGGTCCTCACCGAAAACATTACCGACCGTAAAAAAGCCGAGATCGAACTTGAACAAAGCGAAGAAAAGAACCGCGCACTGATCGAGAATATCAGCGATACCATTATATTATTGAACGCCGAATTCCAGGTAACCTACCAAAGCCCTTCTTTTGTCCGGACGGCCGGGTTTTCGCTCGAAGAACACCAGGGCCAGCACGTATCTCAATTTATACACCCCGCCGAAGTGGACCAGTGCAAAGACACTTTGAGCAAGTCCAGCATATTACCTGGCATTGCACTACCGTTTCAGCTACGCACGATTCACAAAAACGGTTATTATATCTGGATAGAAGGTACCATTACCAATCTCCTTCACAATGAAAGTGTGAAGGCTTATGTGTTGAACTATCGCGATATTACCGAACGAAAAAAGGTCGAAGAAGTACTGTCAAGAAACAACGCTGAATTGCAAAAGACCAATGCCGAGCTCGATCGGTTTGTTTACAGTGCGTCTCACGACCTGCGCGCGCCCCTTAAGTCAATGCTTGGCCTTATCGGTATCATAAATGAAGATCTAGATCCGTCACATGAAATGCAGCAGGAGTGCATCTCCATGTTGAATAAGAGCGTCATTAAGCTCGATAACTTTATCGAGGACATTCTCCATTATTCGCGCAACTCGCGTGCCAAAATCGAAAAAGATGAAATCCGCTTTGAAGAGCTCGTTCAGGAGACGCGAGAAAGCCACAACTTTATGGGAGGCCCAAAAAAAATGAACCTCATGGTGGAGATAAACCAGCAGGAAAAATTCGTATCGGACAAAAGAAGGATTAGTGTTGTTTTAAATAATCTCGTCTCCAACGCCATCAAATACAGTGATCCTTCCAAGGATCATTCATTTATCAAAATAATTGTAGATTGCAGCCCACAAAATGCCGTCATTGCAATAGAGGACAATGGAATTGGGATTGCACAAAAAGACATAGGCAAAATATTTGAAATGTTCTATCGGGCTACGGTGTCATCAACCGGCTCAGGGCTCGGCTTGTACATTTTGAAAGAGTCTCTTGACAAGCTTGATGGGAAAATCGATGTTGAATCAAAATTAAATGAGGGTACAAAGTTTACCGTTGAGATACCCAATTTGCATGAAATTATAAACTAATACCGTAATGGAATTGAAGCATGTGCTACTGATTGATGATAATGAGATTGATACTTTCATCTCAAAACATGTCGTCAATTCGAGCAAAATGGCCGAAAAAATAACCGTAAAAAATTCGGCTGTTGAAGCATTGGAATATCTGTCAGCATTGCTCGAAAATTCCGAAGAATTTCCTAATACTATTTTTCTGGATATCAGTATGCCTGTCATGGACGGTTTTGGTTTTCTTGACCAATATTCGAAATTCCCCGAATACGTTATCGAAAAGTCCCGCATATTTATGCTTACTTCGTCCAGCGATGAGAAAGACATAGAGCGTGTGTCAAAAATTCCGTTTGTGAAAAAATATCTCAACAAACCCCTGAGCTTAAATACGTTGAAAAGTTTACAATTCTAAGGAACTGAATCGGGAAGCTCTTCCGAAACCTGTTTTACAGCAGATGACTGCGGTACCTGATACGATCTCGCTTACAACTCCCCCAAAAACCGTTCAATATCCTCCAATCCCTTCTTCGTCGCATAGGGCTTAAACAAATTGGCTTTTAATTTCAGATAATGACCCATTTGGCTTTCGAGGTTGGTTCGGTTGCCGGAGAGTGCCGCTTCCGATAACCAGAAACGGTTAAGGAGGCTGTTGGTTGAGACGAGTACCCAATGCTCGTCGTCTGAACGCAGCCTCAGGAATTTGAGTTCGTCTAGCGTCCGTGCATCCTGGTTCATGGTATTGGTTCGCATTCGTAAAGTATTTTCATAGCCTTTTACAATCATCTGATTTTGTTCCATCAGGTGCACCATACTGAGCATCAGGCACTGATATTTCAGGCTATTCCGAAAAAGTGCCTCACTTTTTTTTAGGAAATCATACAGACTTGTGGTGGGAAAGTCCTGGTGTATCTGGGAGTTTGAAGTTGAATACGCCTCACTGAGCGTAAAAACCAGTTCGTCTTTTGTCGGAAAATAGTAGGTTACATTGCCTATGCGCATATCAAGCGCTGCCGCCAATTCGCGCATTCCTACATACTCCACGCCCTTTTTGTTAAACAGCTCCAACGCCTTCGTTAATATTTTTTCCTGGGTAGCATTCATTTATTTGACTGAAAATTTTGGTCATTGTCCTAATTTTAGTAATTTTAGGTCATTGACCAAATCTAAACTTAAAAACTCACATTATGAAATCAATTTCCAACATCATGCTGATTTTAGCATCCATGTCATTTACCTGTATCATCGGTGCAGGGCTCTACGAACACCTGACGCTCGTACCAGTCTGGAGCAGTGCGCCTCCCGCTTCACTGTATATGTTTCAGGGAAAATACGGTTTCGACTCTGCACTTTTCTGGCAGACGATACATCCCGTCACGGTTTTGCTGTTTATTGCCGCGTTGGCGACAAACTGGAAAACCGGACGGAGAAATCGCTGCTCGTCAGCTTTGCCGGCTATGTGCTGGTGTTAATTATAACGGCGATATATTTTGTACCCGAGCTGCTATCCATTATCGGCACACCTTATTCAGAGCAGATTGATGAAGCACTGACGCAAAGAGCAGTCACCTGGGAAAAGCTGAGCATTATCAGAATGATTTTCATGATGGGCTTGTCGGCCACGATGCTCTCCAGCCTCATGTGGTCGGATCGTAAAACTCCGGAACCAGTCATGCAACGAGGAAAAGTTTTTATTTAACCAATGGAAAAAGAGGACATTGCGATGAAAAATTACCCAAAAACGATCAACAATGGGCACGGCGAGGAATTGACATTTCTGGGCCGGGAAGTCCGTGATGGAGTGGAATATCTGCTGGTCGAAAACTGTTTGCAACCGGGGTCTGGTCCACCCATGCACGTCCATTTCAAACAGGATGAAAGCCTCACTGTCGTGGATGGGGTAATGGCTATTCACACCCAGGGAGAGCAGCCGAAATACCTCAAAGCGGGAGAATCCGCTACTTTTCACAAAGGAATCGCACACAGATTCTGGAACGCCGGCGACACACTGCTCCGGTGTAAAGGAACAATATCACCACCAGACAATATCGAATATTTCCTTACTGAGATTTACAGATCAGCTCAAAAAGGGAAAGACGGACGGCCAGCAACATATGAATCCGCCTTTTTAATGAGCCGGTATAAAACCGAATTTGGCATGCAGGAAATACCAACATTCGTAAAAAAGGTCATTTTCCCGATTATTCTCTTCCTTGGAAAACTGAGAGGGCTGGATAAAGCCTTCACGAACGCTCCACCGGCTGTACGGTGAACTTTTTTTTGCTGCGCTGTCAGAGAATGTGGGTGTGAAAATCGAGTAAAATAAGACACCAAACATTCCGGCCAGGCGTACCAGCCCTGTCCTTTGGGTTTTCATGGCACAAAAGTTGCTCTGTTTTTTTATCACTAAACGGCAGAACAATGAAAGAGACTCTGATAGCCGAAACATCCATTACTATTGAGGCACCCGCCTCAGAGGTATGGAAAGCGATCACCACGCCGGCGAAAATCAAAAAATACCTGATGGGAACCAACGCCACTTCGGATTGGAAAGAAGGAAGCACGATTACCTACGAAGGTGAGCATGAAGGAAAAAAATACAAGGACAAGGGGATGATCAAAAAATTAACCCCCGAAAAAATCTTTCAAAGTACGTATTGGAGCTCCATGGGTGGAAAGGAAGACAAACCCGAAAATTATAATCTGGTCACTTACAAACTCGCAGGTGCAGGTGAGAAAACAATTGTTACACTTACGCAAGACAATATCGGCTCCCAGAAAGAAAAGGAGCACGCCACCGAAAATTGGAAGACCACCCTGAAAAAGCTGAAAGCGGTGGTTGAAAAAGAAGCCGTAACGGCAGATCACCACTAGATGTAAAAAAACGGGGCCTAGCCATAAATGCTCAGCTCCGTTTTTTTTTACAGGTTTCAACTGACTTTACTGCCGTTGAGTCTGCACAATGGTTCCCAATTTGAGCCGTCGTCAGAGACTTCCCAAAATTCAGTAAAATTCCTGCCATCCGGGGTGAATTCCATGGTGGCACGCTCATGCGCTCCGGAAAATTTCCAGGTGAGCCGCTTAGATGTTAATTTGTATTCCCTGGCAAAGCCGATATTATCGTAGTTATTGGCAATAAAAGCACCTGCTGATTTATCGTAACCAATGATGCCTATTCCAATGTGTGATAGATTGTCGAATTTGCGGGACCATTTTGCGATGAGATAAAATTTTCCAGCCAGCCATTCATAAGTCGCAATTCCCTTCACGAATGAATCCGCTTCAATGGTTACACCTTTGATATTCTGCCCTTCCACATTCCATTTTCCTAGAAATATGTCAAGTTGCTCCAGTTCTTTTGGTGGCGTATCTTTTGCTGCTGCTTCTTTTTCCGTCGTTTGCATAGGTGTGTTGGTTTTTAGTTTGCCCAGTTATGTTGTAATCTTTTGATTACACATACCATGCCAGACAATACCAAACCTCCCGCTCCGGTACATCATTTTCTCACATACAAACTGGTATAGAACATACCTTATTCATTGTCGCCCCTTCCCCCGCCAAGCCCACTGACCATTTCTGACATTTCACGCTCTCTCTTGCATCCTTCGTCCCCCTCATCCTTCGTCCTTCCTCGATTTGTCCTCTCTCACCCCCGACAATTCCTGACCATTTCATGTCGTCCCTTCCCCCGTGTCCCAAACCCGCCTACCGTTTAATAACTAAATATCAATAATTTATACAACTATCGTCCAATTTACTAACTTTAACTCAACCTAACGAAACAGTTCTCGCGCTTCAATTGAGCTCAAAGCATGACCACTGTTTTTTTATCTTCAGCAAAAAAGCAGTATCCCCTTCTCTTGCCAACCCCACTAATTGTACCTGTTTGAAAATTTAACAAACAATTTTTAAGTACAATTAACCAACAATGTATCATGGCAATCACGCAGGCAATGTGGGTGCATGGTCACAGTATGAAGATCGAATTCCCTGATCGTTTAAAAAGCGTTTGGCGGGCAGGTTTCTTTGTACGGGTGGTCGGGCAGCCCGGTTCAACCAATTGGTTCCACTTTCAGATCCCCACCACGGTGATCGTGAAAGACAAGCGACAAATGACCGACTCCGTCATGCTGCGGTTTCGGTCAGCCTCTAACAAGGCAACGGTGACAAATGTACATGTGTATGATGGAGAAGGACGGATCGCCACACACGACGGGCTTAACCAATTTCCGGCAAATTTTGGCTTGGAACGTTACAACGTACCCAGCAAACCTGATGTGCTCTGGGGGATCTGTATATCCGTAGGTGTGAAATTCAGCGGCACAACAGATGCCCAGAATACCATGGAATTTGCATCCGCAGGGTGCGATTTCAACCTGTTTGAAACCGTGCGGCTGCATTTCAAAACACTCGTCGCACCGGATCTGTCCATAGACACAATGCTAAATTCCATGCGCACTGTGTATGCAACAGCCGGTCTGAGGGTTGTCAGGATGAGTGACGAAAACCTCAATCTGCCCGTATTGAATGTTGTGGATACGAGCACCTGTATCATGGGAAGCACGACTGCCGAACAAAACACACTCTTTGGCAATCGCAACAATGTGGGTAATAATGATGTGGTGGTCTATTTTGTAGATGCGACCAACCCACCGAGCAATGGCTGCGCCGCACATCCCGCAGGCAGGCCCGGAGCCGTTGTGGCAAGCGGGGCTACACAATGGACGCTTGGCCATGAAGTGGGTCATGTACTGGGACTGCGTCATGTGGATGACAACAACAGGCTTATGACCGGGAACGGAACCGGCAATATTACAAATCCGCCGCCGGATCTGATCGCATCCGAAATCACGACGATGAAAAACAGTAATTTAACCATTAATCCGTAACATCATGGCACTCACTGTGAATGAACTAAAAATGCTGCTGGGTAATGAAGAGCCGGATTATGCTGCAATAGCAGTCAAGGCCGGAAATGATTCAACCCAAGCCATCGCGGAACTGGCCGCAGGACCCGACACCATGCTTGCCAGCAAAGCCATTTATCTCGCAAGTCTGATTAAAGACACGCGGGCGTTCACGATCATTGAAAAGGCTTCCAATAGTTCGGTAAGCCGGCTTCGTATTGCAGCAGCTTCGGCACTTCCGAATTTATCAGCTCCAAACCGAAATAAGCTCGCAGAAAAGCTCATCGATCACGAAGACGTAAGCATTCAAAAGCTCACTTTACGCGCTTTGGATGGCAAAATCTCCGCTGCGTTAAAACAAAAGGTCAATATGCTGAACGAAAACAGCGGCTCCGAAGTGATTCGTGAGCTCTCCAATTCGGCACTAAAAAAAATCAAGTAATCACACATTAAACAATATATCCCATGTTGGCACAAGCTATGTGGACTCACGGCACAAACATTGTGGTGGAAGTCCCCCAAAATATTCAAAGCGAATGGCGTGCAGGCTTTTTCGCGCGTTTGACAGGCAAGCCCAATACCACCAACTGGCTTCATTTTGCGATACCGACTACGGTCATCGTCAATGACAACCGGCTGGCTATTGACTCTGCTCTGCTCAGGTTCCGGAGCAATTCTAACCGGGCAGTGATCACCAACGTCCATGTTTATGATGGAGAAAAGTTGATCGCCGGACATAACAACCTCTCGCTCGCTCCAACCACCTGGAATATGCACCGTTTCGCCGTACCCGGGCATCCGGATATACTTTGGGGTGTAGGAATCTCCATTGGAGTCTCATTTACCGGAAGCACGAACGATCAGAATACGTTTGAGTTCAGCTCAGCCGGGGCGGATTTCCTGCCGTAAAAATGATTATGATTCGTTCACAAATGCCGCTTCAAAAAAGGCGGCATTTTTCGTGCTTTTTGGAAGGATAAATATTGTATAACCGTTGGCTTTCGATTAATTTTAAAATCATCACATTTAAAACCCCTCCATGAAACTCAAAAGCATACTTTTACTGCTCGTTTCACCGCTACTGATGGAGGTGTTAATTGCGTGCTGCACATGCAATGGACCTGACACTTATTACTTTAAGTATGGCAAATTTTCAATTTTCAATATCGACAATCGGGGTCGAGATCCATTAGAGAGTAGCGAATCAGAGCTAGCGAAAACGGCATACGGCATCAGATTGAAATTTTCAACAATAAAAACATTCGCATTATTGCAAATCAATCCCCATTTTCTTCCTGCCGCTCTGGCAATGGGATGTGTTTGTCCACCGCCTTATTCCTCTAATGAAAGAATTAAATCGCTCAAAATCATATCTGTCAATGACTTTGACGAGAGCCATAGAGCAGGAGCAGATGTGTCTGAGTATTTCAAAATTTTTCAATATGGTTCTTATGCCTCCATCGCAACAGTTGTGATCGACGATCTCATGTACTTTGGAAACTTTGATGCCGACAAAAACATTTCCTGGGATCTACTGCTGATGACCGCCCCGACCAATACGGAAACCCAGTTTCAGATAGAAATTGAATTCATAAATGGGCGAACGTTGAAGGAAACGACATCTGTAGTTAAGTTGAAATGATGAAAAAATCGATACTGCTGTTACTTTTTGTTCTCATTGGCCATCAATTCTGCTTTGGTCAGAAGCTTAAAATTTACCTGAAAGCAATGCTCGGCACCGAGCTTCCCGTAAATATTTTTGACAGAAAAAAGAACCTTCAGTATCCATATGACTTTAATCGGGGTTATGTTTTTGGCCAACCACTATCGATAACTGGATTTTGGTACGATAAAGTCGGGATCGAGCTACAATTTAAACATGCGATTTGTTACACAAACAATCCTGATAATTTTGAAACGACATATCCAGGGAAAGAAAATAAAATATTTTACGTTTCCAAACATAACTTTTTTAAATCGGGTGACGAATATTTGAACTTTAGAATGGGCCTGGTATACAATTTAAAAAATCGAACCTTCTCGGTTAAACCTAAGTTACTTCTCGGGCTTATGATTTTGCCTGCCGAGAATGTGAGTGGAATTCTTAAGGAACAAGGCACCAATATCTATTACACGGTACACAATGATGCGCAGAAACCCAACCATAATTTTCGTTTTTTGTCAATATCCGCAGGCGCGAATATTAGTAAAAATTTTGACGCGCGAAGGGCTATAAATCTTGAAGTGCTTTATAACCATTCGAATACCCCATTCTCGATACGCAGCGAGCTCACGAATGCTTTTACAAAGGAAACCACCTCTCACACAATCTCGCAAAGAGCTGGGATCGGTTCCATCTCATTTGCAATCGGGCTTTCTTTTTATCTTGGGGCGCTTTAATCGAACTGACGAGTATAAATCGAATTATAAAAGCTCAATACCAAGCAACAATTCAACGATCTTCCCAAACATTCCATGAACAAAAATTAACACCCCGTTTTTACGCTCACTCATTTTATCCCAATTTTAGCTACCCAAAAAACTCAACCGCTCCGTTATGTTACCGTTTCCGAATATGCCTTACGGCCCGGCACCTTCTTATGCCTTCCCGCTTTTTGAAGGACTAATGTATCTGCTTTTCGTGCTTTGTACGATTCATGCGTTCAAAAAAGGTTTAAGCCATATCTCCTATCTGATCGGCGGATTACTGTTCGGGCTGTTGCTTGAGTACATCAACGTGGTTACAAACATGGGATACGTTTACGGAAAGTTCACGGTCATGTTCGGAACGGCACCCAAGGATATACCGTTGTGCATCGGTGTCGGCTGGGGCATTATCATGTACACAGCCCGATTGTTTACCGATTCATTGGGCATGAATATATGGGCAAGTGTGGCATTTGACACCTTACTTGCCATCAGTATCGATCTCAGCATGGATACAGTCGCCTATCGTATGCACATGTGGCACTGGAATTGGTCTGACCGCAATCTTAATCCTTTAACCTCCGACTGGTTTGGCATCCCCTACGGAAATTTCTTCGGATGGATATGTGTGGTATTTTTCTATTCCTCTTCAAATCGACTGCTCGAAAAATGGTGGTCGAATGGTTCTCAGCTTTCCAGACTTAAGCAAAGCTTGATTCCGTTGCTTTCCGTATTTGTGTCTCAGGTATTTTTGTATGTAACACTCGTTTATATTGACGGTTTTTTAAAGGAGCAATTCGGTGTGACTTCCAGGCATCGCTTCATTTTTTCGTTGATTGCACTTTCGATAACGCTGGCTTACGGCCTAAGGAGGCGCAAACCATTGCTGTATATACCACCCTACCACACCTGGCTCGTACCTGCATTTACCCATGTTTACTTTTTTGTCTTCCTTTTTGTTGGCGGCTTTTATAAGGAAAATATTCTGATGATTTTTGTTCCTGTGGTTCTGGCAACGATCAGTGTCATCATTCACGTTTTACCTTTACAGAAACCAAAAAAAGCCGCAAAGGATCTCGTTGAAGACTGAATTCCCATTATGACCAGGAAAATCGCATTTATCACAGACATTCATTTGGAAGAAAGCTTTCCCGCTGAGCACGGAGTGGACACTTCAAGGAATTGGAAAAAAATACTCGACGACGTTGCCAAAAGAGGAATTAGCGAGATCATTTTTGGCGGAGATATTGGTGAACTTAATGCAAACCGAGCCTTTTTCGAATCGTTAAATGGCTTCAAAATCAACATTATCCTCGGTAACCATGATACTTTTGATGAAGTAACAAAATACTTCGGTTTAGCACTAACGGTGGGAAATGGTGAGCTTTATTATGCCAATGAAGACGGTTACTTCAAATACATTTTTCTCGATTCTTCCCCGGGTAGTGTCAGTGATGCGCAATTCAACTTTCTGGCATCCAGTGTAGACACAAACAAAAGTATCCTACTATTTATCCATCATCCGGTCCTGGGCATAGACACGCCCATTGACCGCAAATATCCGCTGCAGAACCGGGAGAGAATCCAGCATTTACTCAGAGGATTATCTCAAAAAATCTTCATTTTCAGCGGACACTATCATATATGTTATAAAGAAACCGTTGGCCAGATTCAGCAGATCGTTAACCCGGCGGCTTCCTACCAGATTGCAAGAGAGGCGAGTTCGATTGAGGTAAGCAGCGATAAATCTTTTGGTTACAGGATTATTTACTTTGAAAAGGACATGATCGAAACAGAACTTGTAATGTTTGAAGACCGCCAAGGCGCTAATTAGAAGCATTAATCGGTAAATTGAAATTATCTTAAAAAAAATATACTTGTTTATCTTCCTGCAAAACAGCCAATTAGCTGCTCATTTTCCTTATCATTGATAAAATTTTCCGTGAACGCTGTAATGTTTTCCCCACACAGTCGTCTACGTCATTGATATGGATTTACAAGCCTTTAACCAACGCATAATTCCGGTACAAGGGCGCCTGTTCAGGATGGCGCAGTTATTTCTTCGCAGTCGTGAAGAAGCCGAAGATGCGATGCAGGATGTTCTTTTAAGGCTTTGGACAAACCGGCAGCAGCTTGAAAACTATAACAGTATCGAAGCACTCGCGGTCCAGATGACCAAAAACGCTTGTCTGGACAGATTAAAGTCGCACAGCAGACAGAAAACGACGGGTGATACGGATATGCTGAGTATACAAGCTAACGAAGCCACCCCCTACCAAAAAGCGGAAGCGAACGACAGCCATTTATTGATCCACAGACTGATCAATGAACTGCCGGACCAACAGAAGCTTGTGCTTCATTTACGTGACGTAGAAGAGTATACTTTTGAAGAAATTGAAGAGATTACGGGGTTTAGTGTGAATAACATCAGGGTGATCCTGTCGCGGGCCAGGCAGAAGCTGAGAGAAAATTATTTAAAAGAAAACGACTATGAATCAGGATATTGATAAATTACTCGAAAAGTATTACGATGGAGAAACGACGCTGGAAGAAGAAAAGCAACTTCGTCATTTTTTCCAAAAGAAAGATATTCCGGCACATTTAAAGAGCCATGCCGCTCTATTCCGATTTTTTTCAGAAACAAGGAATGACCAACCGTCATTGACCTTCAGCAGTAGTCTCGCCGCCAGGCTGGATCCGCCGCAGGTCGGTCCGGTACGGAAATTCACCAGCTGGATCGTTCGAATCGCGGCAGGCCTGGCACTTTTGATCATTGGCTTTTCAGGAGGTGTATTCTACTACAGATTGAATCCCAAAGGTGTAGCCACGACATTGAATAATGATGACGCTTCGGTTACAGAAATCAAACAAATGCTGGCTTTTGAACAGACACTCAACACATCGGCCAGCGAACGGATCCAGGCCGTTAACCAAAGTTCGGAGCTTTCGGGTGTAGACCAGGAAATTACCAGACTGTTGATCAACACGCTCAATTTTGATCCAAATGTGAATGTGCGTCTTGCTGCTTGCCAGGCATTGTTGCGATTTGAAAACGAACCGAATGTCAGCGAGGCCCTGATCCAGTCGCTCGGTATTCAAACCGACCCCAATATGCAGATCGCACTGATAGAAACATTGGTAGCCATCAAAGAAAAACGGGCTATAAATCAGATGGAACAACTGGTCCGGAATCAGGAAGTCATGGAAGCTGTGCGAAGAAAAGCTGAAGAGGGCCTGGATCGGTTGAGCAAAGTTGAGAACCCGTCAACCTAAATTAAGAACAATAGACACCTGAAGATCTTTCTTAACCAGGAGGGATAGGAAGTTGATGCCCGAAAATAACATAAAAGTCTTTTAACAATCAATTTACAATCAAAGTCCATGAAAAAATCAATAGCATTAGGAATCAGTATACTGTGCAGCGTTACGCTCACATTTGCGCAGGAATACAAGACCAAACTAACAAACAACAAAGACCGAAAAGTGACCATAGAAATGGTTTCTAGCGACATCAAAATCGAAGGACACAACAGCGACGATGTCATCATTCAAGCTTCGTCGGGCTATGAAGCACCTCCCGAAAGAGCAAAAGGCCTCAAACCATTGTATTACAGCGCTGTTGACAATTCGGGGATAGGTCTGTCGGTAACCCCCGAAGGAAATGGGCTGAAGATCGAAAAAGCGACCAGAAAAAACATTAAATACACCATTAAACTGCCCAAAGAAGTTGCCATCCTGTACACAGAAATGAACTGGCAAGGTGGTTCACGTATCACAATCAGTAATATGGCCGGGGATCTGGAAGTGAAAACCAATAACGCGAAGATTGACCTTGTAAATGTGACGGGCCCTTTAGTTGCAAATAGTATCAGCGGTGAAGTAAAGGTTGTTTATTCAGCCCTGAGTCAGGAAAAACCAACTGCAATTTCAACGGTGTCTGGTGTGATTGACATCACCTTGCCAGCAGCAACGAAGTCCAATTTAAAGCTCAGGTCTATTAACGGTGAAATGTATACGGATTTTGATCTGGGCTTGAAAAGCACCAAAGATGGTCTGACCAAAGTAGGTACTGGCAGCAATATTGACGGCACCACCAACGGCGGCGGAGTTGAAATGAAACTCAACACGATAAGCAGCGACATATATATCCGCAAGCAGAAATAGCAGCAGTCGCAAGTTTAAATAGTTTGAAGGGTTTGAAAGTTTCAAGTTCAGCTGCTAAAACCAAACTTCAAAACTCTCAAACTCAAAAACTGAGTTAAATACTTCTAAACCGCCATTTCATTAAAATTAGCCATGAAAACTATTTTTCTTTTACTGATTGTAAGCTTCCTGGCCTGCCCGGGTTTTGCTCAAAAAATAATAGATAAAAAACTTCCCTGGTCTTCAGGACAAGTTGCCAATCTCAACCTCAAATTTGCCGACAGCATTCGTGTCAGGTATTGGGACAAGCCGGAAATTTCGGTACGAATGTCGGTTGAGATTAATGGGGGACGGCTCAACGACGCGTTTCTGGTTACCTCGAATTCAACCTCCGAAGAAGTGATCCTGAAAACAGACTTCGATCAGGAGCTCCTCAAACAAGGTAAAGAAGGAGACTGCCCTCCCTCAAAAGCAACATCAATTAACAAAGGAGAGCACAACGGAACGCGGTATTTTGTGTGCAGTGAAATCAACTACCAGGTTTTTCTGCCTCGTGAGGCGAAGCTGAAGTTGGAAACCATCAACGGTAACATTGACATCGAAGGCGGAACAGCCGGTGCATTTATTAAAACCATCAGCGGATACGTGGATATGAGCTGGCCGAAGGCAAAAGGCGCTAATCTGTCCATGAAAACCATCACCGGCGAAGTTTATTCCGACTTGAATATTGATTTCAAAAACAAAAAAGAAAAGAATCCCATCGTGGGTTACCAACTCCAGGGTGCTGTGAACGGCGGCGGTCCGGAAGTACGATTGGAGTCGATCAGCAACAATGTATATCTAAGAAAAAAGGACTAAAATTGGTTTGGAAAGCGAGATAAAACCCAATTTGCGCCTTCATACCAAACAAAATTCACATTGAAAGAAGGAGTATTTAATGAAATTGTGAAAAATTGAAATTTACTTACTAACTTACGACCTAGTTTGTTGATGAAGTGTAACACAAAAACGGGCAGGTGTCTCACCTACCCGTTTTTTATTTCCCTCGCCTGTCGATTAGTCCTTCATTAACGTTAACGTATAGCCCTTTCGGGTGGAGCTTTTCAAACTCTAAAATCCCCTTTCTAATCCCCAAAACCAGTCTTATGCCCCATCATGGAAATTTCATTTTTGGAGCAAAGCAAGAATCTTCTCCTGATTTTTAATTATTAGCTGTGGAGTACTGGCTAAGATGTACGGCTCCTAATAATTTTTAGTGCGTTTGCTATTTCAGAGGCAACCTTTTCTGATATTACTATACAAAAAAATCCGGACAGCCAACGGCAACCGGATTTAAGAAATTTACTTTCCACACCATAGTCAAAGGTTCACTGAGATCTTTCGCGTACATATTCCTCATACCATTTTATCAAATCCATTTTACTCCCCTGTCTCGCATCCATCTGGATTTGTAAATGATTGAAATGGATTTCTCTGAGCGTTCTGATATATAAATCAATCTCTTCCATGATGTACTTTTCTTTGTCGGTAGTTGTTTCCATGGACTCGTTGGTTGGTGTGTATTAAATCTAACAAGACAATACCAATTTCGTACCAGAGGGAGCTTGGCGGCAAGGCCTGTGAGGCCCTGCCCACTGAAAAAGTAGCAAAAGAGAGTAAAAAGAGCTTCCCGAAATGGCTTGCCAACAAAACACTACTAAACATTCCATCAACATCACTATATTTGCAACCCGGTTGGGTCACATACCTGGAGAATGTCAATGGCTTGCTACCAGCGACCTCAAGGTAAGGGAATAGCCCACATGTTATTTCATCTACTATCACATTACCAACATCTTGACTCCGTAGCTCAGTTGGTAGAGCAACAGACTCTTAATCTGTGGGTCCTGAGTTCGAGCCTCAGCGGGGTCACTTGAAAATCAAAGACTTAGCATTTATTTCGCTAGGTCTTTTTGCTTTTTAAGCTAGGACTAACATTGTAATTAACATTGTAAATTGTGGTTATAAAAAAACCCGGAGATGAGTCCGGGTAGCATTACTTGAACAATTACGAAACCTAAGCAGTTGCCATTCTACCTCTCATTGCCGAAATAACTACGTCCTGCACGAACGGCTGAGAATTTATAAAATTCGTTTTGTTTTTCAATTCATCAAAAGTCATTTCAGTCAATAGTTTTCCGAAACATTCATCGGCAAATGAATTTGAAACAATTTTCACTCCTGACATATCAAATGAAATTTGTTCGTTTTGTTTCAAAATATTAAGTATTTCATTCCGAGCAGCAAAGCCAAGTGAGCGAGATCCAAGTATAACACCAAACTTATTCATTTGCAGTATCATAGCTGTATGAGATTTATTTTTATGTAAGTTAAAAATATACTTTTAATTTTTTTGAAAATTTATTGCTGGTCGAACCAGTCATTGTACATCTCCACAAATTCGACTCGACCATTATTAATCTTTGAGGTATCGATGGGTACATTTGAATTAATTTGAAGGAAAACAATCGTACCATTCCAAAATCCAGATTGCGACATGTATTTACCGTTTTTATTAATGGTTAAAACGTCGTTCCCTGATTGTAGCAGCAAAGTTCCACCATTTTGCTGAATGAAATTTGCGGTAATATACAGACCCTTACCCATCCCAGTCCCATTGGTGACGCCATCCTTGATGCAATTTTCTAATGCTTCAACGGAAGTAAACTGTTTATATTTCTCTTCTTTTGGATTAGTTGTAAGAGATTTATGAATTCCCTGTCCAGGATCGGCCACAATCATTCGAATGCATTTTAGTTTGGGATAGTACTGAGCAACTATCCATCCATGGTCTTGCTCGGAGTGGTCATAGACGTTCGATACTAACTCTGCAAGGCAGAGCCCAATCGCCGCCATCACGCTCTCATTTTGAACGTTTTGGGCGATAAAAATCTCAAGGATTTTATCTATAAGATCATTTCCGTGCGTCGGATTTGTAAATTTTGAAATTTCCAAAAATCGACCTGCGCTACTACGTCTAGTAAAAGTTTCGCTAGAGAATATCCCAACACTGTCATAAAAATTCATTCTGCTAACGTAACCCTCGCAACCTGACGAGCACGAAATAACTCCATTTATATCTACTCCCCGAGCATCACAACCATTCAACGCACATGCTATTAACAACAAATGGTCCGGATAGACAATGCTGTCACCAGGATTTAAATATAACTTGAAATCTATTTTGTCTCCTTTTGCTGCAAGTGAGAAAACCTCTAATTGCGAAGTAAGTTCTTTATGCGAATGATATTTCCCTACTTTAATAATCGCGTTATGCTGCATGTTGAAAATTCAGATCTGACGGCTCAGGCAAATTGGTTTAGCGAATCATCAATGGCGAACGTACAGCCTATTATTATCCCCCGCCACCAGGTAGTTTTTCAATTACCTTTTCCAGTAAGGCCTGTGGATTCATTTTACTCTCAGAACCGCTTTTGGTCCTTCTCGATCTTTGCGGATCCTTGTGAATTTCAGCAAGCACCTTCGTCAAATAATCCGCAACTTGCGTGTCGCTTTTAATTTTGATTTCGTTTGAAAATGCTAAAATAGACTTGGCTAAAACAGCTTTATATGCGTAATCTTCTGCAATTGTCTTTTGTCTAGTATACTGAGATGCGCAGAAGGACGCCGCGCCCACCATTAAACCAACAATGGCTACTCGCCCAATTATTGTGGCAAGGCTTTCTGGATGATCGATGTGCCAACCAGTGACTATCCAAGCCGTTGCTAATACCGCACCACCAATAAATATCGCTGCATATTTAAGCCAGGAACCCTTCCCTAGATCGGCCGCTGCATATTGTGATGAAAATGCAGCACTTATGCCCTCTGCTGATTTAAGATTTAGGGCAGTTTCTGCTTGTCCAATCAAAGTATTGATTTTGCCTTCATTGGAAACAATGTCATTTGCTGTTTTCTCTAGGTCTAAGATTCTCGCTTTATACTCTTCAATATTTGAAGCAAACGTTTCAATTGAAAGCCGCTTATTCTCAATTTCCAATTCTTTTATTTTTGTATCTGCAAGAGCCGTTTCTCCTTGATTGAGTAATGCGCGCATTTGAGAAAGAGCCTGGCCGATCTCAGTACTTTTAGTTGTGGCCTCCGCGCTCATTGTTTCTAGTTCTCCCAGCCGGAGGCCAGCAGTCATCACGGAGTCATTCAGTGCAGTTTGAATTCCGGATATTTCTGAGTTAGAGTCTGTTAACTTTTTTAGACTTTTGTTTAAATCGGTAATCTTTTGGGCTATGGGGCCAGGATTGAATTTATTAATTATGCTCCAATACAGACTTGAGTTGAACAAGGTAGCATTAACTCTATCAAGGTAGTTTATTACTGTTTCTGCAGATTCTCTATTGGTACTTGCAGTTCTAAAGTTTTCTAAGATTTCAATTCGGGTCTTGTAAGGAATTTTGTCAAATGTTCCATCCTTAATGGCTTCCGTCAATACCTGCCTAGATAATTCGTATTGTTCCAAAAAAGCCGGAATTGTGAGATCTCCAAAAAACACACCGGAGCGATTAGGATGGACTTGCAGTTTCTGAAAAGGAATATCGTTCTCTAAAAGGGTGGAAAGTTCTTCGCTTATTGTGCTCATTATTGAGGAAGGGTAGTTATTTCAAACTAATATTGATAGAGCAACCTACGTAGAAATATTTTCTAAACAAAATTCTAAATATTATTCGGTTAATAATATTTCGTATCAGAAGCAAACAACAGCTATGGACTTCAAGTTATCTTCTGGTACGATATTGGTGACTAAAGATTATCACTCATTATTTCCCAGCAGCAATCCTATGAAAATCAGTACAGACAAAGAAATGTATATGATGGAAGAGATCGATTTATACATTCGGTTGCTCCAAAAAGTACAGTCCGAGAATACACCAGTGCTGATAGTAGGGCGCAAAGAAAACCGGGTAGACCGTGCGATTTGGTATGCGGATTATCTGCAGGACAGGTCAGAGTGAAGCATTAGAAATGATGTCATGGAAGAAAGAAATCCGGCCACATCAAGCGGTTGTATTTTTCCGTTTAGTAATATTTTCTGGAAGTATTTGGGGGTGGCAAATTGAGGCAACGCGCAGCAGCCCACCTCAATCAATCAAATGATTTTCAATTGCATAGCTATTCTAAATGCTGTTCTTGTTTCAGTACAAGATTTTGAAACGATTTTTATATTTCCAACCTGCAACCAAAAACTGCGATATGTTTAGTAACTTAGAGTTATAGGTTAAATTGCTTAGTGCCTTTACTCAGCGTGCTCATCCATTCGATCTTTGAAAAAGCTTCTTTTTTTAAATCGCATTCCGATAATCGACAGGTTTGTCGGAAGCATGATTTGTGAAAAAATCGCTGAGCTTGTGATTGTCAGAACAATATCAGATTTTCATAAACAGCTTTCGGAGAACAAATTCGATTTTATTTTACTTAATATTGATGATCGTTTGTTTGAAACAACCTATATCAAGGAAATCTCTAAAAAACTCACCAGGAACACCACTGTTATTGTGTTCGGGCAATACGATGACCAGGCCCGCGCGCTTACTCATGCCGGTGTGAAAGTCTTTTTAAACGACCCAGGAAAGGAGGATTTCGAAGCAGCATTGGCTTAAATTCCCTTTAGATTATTTTTGTTTCGTAATTAAGACGCAAAGTTTCACCATGGATCCGGGCAGAGGCAAGCTGAACAGAAGGGTGTGTTTTCTGGCGAGGGTAAATTGAAAAGCTGTCAGGGTGCTATTTGGGGTGAACCATTTCGCTAGAAATAGCTAAATTCTAGACCCTTGTAAATATTAGGCGTGGCAATTAACTTGCAACAAAACCCATCCCATATGTCGAAAAAAGTCTTCGTTTCCTATAGTCATGTAGACTTGGCATTTGCGACAACTATTGTTCAACTATTGCGAGGTTTGGATGCAGAGGTTTTTTTTGATAAAACGTCAATTTTGCCTGGGCAAACCTGGAAGACCGAACTTCAATCAAGTATAGAATCTGCTGACGCAGTCTATGTGCTATGGTGTTGCCATTCTTCTGCATCAAAGGAGGTTGCCAAGGAATATAATTTTGCTAAAAAGCTAAATAAGAGAGTGGTGCCTGTACTTATGGACAAAACCCCGGTAAAACGGTCATTATCCAAATTTCAATGGATTGATTTAAGTTCATTTGTGAATCACGCCGCAACGACACCTGTGGGTGAAATATTGACTGATAGAGATCCTCCTGTCTATCACTCAGAACCCGAAAGTGCTCCTCCCGATCCCGAAAGTGCTCCGGAGGATACCGAGGATATGGACATCTGGCCTAATTTCCCAGGTAAAAACTACTGGATCAGGCCAGACGGTAGCAAGAAATTATTATATTGGTCAGAAGAACAAATAAAAACAATACAAAGAATTTCCGATAGCATTTATCATGATTTTCGATCCCATGACAGCAATATAGAGGATTAGCGCAATCGGGCTTTTATACAAAAAATACTGGTCTGCCTGCATAGGCGAGGAAGGAAGAGTTCGTGTCGGCGCTGGTACGAAAATGGTAGATATCAGGGCCACACCTGAGGGTGCTCCGAAAAATATGCTTGCCTAGCGTAGAGACCGAGCCCAAACCATGAGCGCGAAAGCAAGATTGATCTCGTTAAATGGTATGAAAGCTACTTGCAGGAAAGACTAAAAGTTGACAGCGACTAAAAATTATTCGGGGCTGCGCATCTTCGCCAGTACTCAATAATTGTTTGGATTGTTTTTTCAAGTTCAGCGAAGGAGGTTTGTTTGATAAAGAAACCCTGAGCCGACATGCTGTAAGCGTCTATCACCATTTTCTGGCTCATTGACGTCGAGAAAAAGAGGTAAGGGATGCACTTAAGTTGCAGATTTGCGTCCGTTTGTAGTTTTTGTCTTAATTCAAACCCGTTCAGTTTGGGCATGTTGATGTCTGACAAAATCAGAAACGGTTTACTATCTGTTTCATTAAGATATTTAAGTGCTTCTTCACCGTCCGGGAAGTATATCCGTGGGTTGGGGTAACCTAATGAAACAAAAACCTCCTCCAGTAGCGCCTGGTCGTCCAGATCGTCCTCTACTATTATTATTGCACCTTTCTTATTCATTCCGTAGTCGAACCCGATCTAAATTTTCTAAAAAAATAACCGTACAAATGTATTATTATATTTCTATTATTATCCATTTCTAAGGATGTGGTTGCGGACAGTTTGAACCGCTAAAAACGAAAAACCACCAGGAGTTAGTCCAAGTGGTTTTTAAATACTACATCATTTATAATTTTTAAACAATTGGCATCTCTGCCTATTATCAAAATTAGAATGCAATATACCAAGCAATCATCATCATTGCAAGACAGGCACTCACCCACCCGAATCCATTGTCCCTCCCCTTCTTGGATTCATCTTGCCAAGCGATGCGAGAATAGCCTCGACCACCAGATCCGAACCATTCGCAACATATTCCTTTCTTTTATTTTCGGGGCTAATCAGATTTAGAACATTTAGCTCTTCACTATCTTCTATCTCCTTAATGACAAAATCCTCTCCATCCTCCGGGGAAAAAGTTACGCCGTTGATTTCGACAAACTCAAACGGCCCGTCGGTTCCCCGGTTTTCATCTGCTGTGGGCCAGATTGAAACAAACAGTCGACTACTTCCCAAATTGTAAATTCGGACCGCAAAAGACTTACCCGAATTGACCACAAGCCAGCAGTCCAAACTGTCCGGATTAGATTCCAGGTCTGGTTCCTTCTTAATCTCATGATCGGGAAATTCACGGGCGATTGCTGCGCGGAGTTTGTAGTATAGGGTTTGCATTGGGGAGATATCGATAGTCAGGGTCTAAGATGTGCATATTTGTCACGCGGGCGAAAATGATCAATGAATAGCCGAATGTGGTTAAGTCCTTCTACAGTGTGATCGTCAGCTTCATGATAAGCAAGCGTGGTGAAAATGTTCTTCAATATATTTAGCCTCGCATAATCTTCGGTGTCGATCTTATCAATGCCGAATTGCGCCGAAAAGGCGGCATACTGTTCTGGTGGAAGTTGATCGGCAAGGATCAAAAGAGCGATTTCAGCGAGAGTTCTATCTCTGAGTGCAAGTTTTTCAATTGAAGTCATATAGCTTTGTTTCAGTATAATATTCCCTAAATATCGCCTTTTTTACGTTGTGATTGACGGTTGCAAATAGAGTTTGTATGTTGGGCAGATCAATAGAAATTTAACCAATGGAAAATCCTTTTGAAATACTCGAACAACGTTTTGCTTCCATGCTCGCCGAATCGGAGCGGCGGATACTTGCCCAAATTGCTACCAGGGAACACAAGCCTGGAATCGATCTAGAGAAGTACATTTCCTTAAAGAAGGTTGCCGAGATTTATGGAGTTGCCAGTAAAACGCTCTTGGCCCACAAAATAGAGATTGATCACGTGAAGCGCTTCGGGCAAATTTATTTTGTGAAACAGAGCCTGGCGGAGTATATGGAGGGTGGTCGGGCGGAAGTGAAACGGAAAGGGGTTATGTATACAAATTACTCGAGAAGGACAAAGTAAGACATTGCTAAGTATATTCTGTAGCGTCGATCATCGGCCCGAATCTAACGGGCCCCTCTTTTCATCCTCTTTCAAATATCCCAAGTACGCCTGGTACTCGTAGCCAGTCATATCGCCAATCCGAGTTTGAAAAATTCTATGTCGTCTGCGTGGATCTAGCAAATCAATTTCATTGTTTAGAGCATATAGTACTTCGTCACTATATTCTTTTAATACACTCCTTACCGACCAGTGATCACGTGCCATTTTAACATGAATCTCGACAAGCTGGTACTTGGCCAATATTGGTTCCAAAAATTCTATAATTTCACCATTGAGAATTAAAGATATATTGGAACCATCCTCTGCTTCAATGAGGTCCGTTACAACACGCAGATAATTATCGAGTTCCTTTTTCTTCTCTGATTGTTCGGTTGGGATAGGCATTGGTGCTGGGTTTAGTTAATTGTAGTCGGTGACAATTTCGATGATGGAGAGTTATTTATTTAATTCTCGAGTAACTACTTCCACAATATAAAGTTCGACAATGTCACGGATTAAGATGGTTGTTTCTGACTGCTCAAGGTTGAGCCCATGATAAGATAAGGTCTCATTCTGCCACTCATAATCCACCAAGCGAGATATAATGATCTGTTTGCTGGTAACGATTACAACAACAGGTGCTTCAATTGCCCTAATGTCATATCTTCCATACTTTCTTTCTACTCGCCTTCCTGTTGCAATTGAGCCTTGGTAAATGATTTGATCGCCATATGTATCGCCCTCCATGTGATCATCTGTAACTTCAAAACTCCTGTAAGCGCCTACTCGAGCGTAGTCCATAACAATCGCATAGCGCTCCATTTTTTCGATAATCGAAGGATTGTCTAAATTTTCAATATAATGTAATTGAGATTCACTCTTGATTAATGGACATGTGATGAGAAATTTATAATCTCTAAGAAGAATGATCTCGTTGCCATTCTCATGAGTCATTAACCTAAATCCTTCTCGAATGACATGAAAATCCCCCCAGTCTTTGTGCTCCGCCCGAATCATTTCACCTCTTCCCGTCAACAACCATTCGCTATTAATTTCTGGGATAAACTCAGCAATTTTTTCTGGGAGTAAATCATCTTCTGAGTAATCTCCGCGAAATCTCTCGCGTAATGTCTCCGTATCGATCTGTAACTTCCATGCCATATCTTTATCAGATATGTTTCGCTCTATCATGAAATGATATAACCTGTCGTAAAACTCCTTGTAGTCAGTTTCGGTTTCATATCTCAAATGTGATGCCTTTTTCAATTCATTGCTCGAACGCGAACCCGAAGATTTCTTTTCAATTAATTGATTTAATGTTTCAAAGGGCGAATCCATGTTCGGGGTCACCTGCGAACCGGGGACTTGGTCCTGAGTTCTCGCAGTATACATTCCTCCCCCGGAGTTAATGAAATCCATCATTTCACCCTGGGACTGATAAAATTTGACATTTGCAACAAACTTCGCTGGGTCTATATTAAATGCCCTTGCAACACGCTCCATCGATTTCTGATGAGGCTTTTCCTGCCGCATTAGTGCTGACACATTTTGACGAGTTACTCCCATTATCTCTGCTAGCTGCGATTGCGTCCAACCGCGCTTTTTCATCATCCTGTCAAGCATTTCTCCAAATCTGAAGGCCATAATTAAAAATGTAAAATAAAAAGTGCAAATAAATTTGCCTGTGTCAATTATATTTAATTATATTTGACATGTAAAAGCAAATATAATTTTATTTGACAAGAAAGCAAATAAACATTGATTTAACGGCAAAGCAAACCAAAATCTAAACAAAAACTAAGATGCATGAAAATGAAAAGTCATTTGTCGCCCTCATAAACGAGGCATTCGACAAAATTAACAAGTTTGAAGGCGGGAACACACTATTTTATGGGCGGTTCCATAAGTCCAGGGCGGTTGTTTCAACATGGAAGTCAGGGAAAGTACTTCCAACGCAAACAGACATTTTGAAATTCATCAAGGTGTCAAACGAGGTGATCAAGGAATGCAACGCAGAAATTGAAAAACGTAACCGCGAACAAATAGAACTTATGACCGAATTCACAGGGTTAATTTCAGCTTGACAATGAAAACAAACGTCACACTAGCAAGCCAAAGTCGGGAGATCTTCGGAGTTACTATCAGACAGGAAACCAAGACCGGGCATTTGAATCTATCCGATCTGCAAAATGCCTACGACATTGCGCGTCAGGCACACGGATGGTCATCACGCACTACGGAAGATGTACTAGCAACCAAACAAAACCATGAACGGATCTATTACATTTTAGAGAAAAATGTCTTTGGGAAATTTAGCTCAGAAGTAGCTGAAAATCAATTGTTTATAAAACCCGGAATTCTCGGTTTTATGGAATCTATTGAGAAGGAAGGAATTACGAAGATATTGAAGCAATACGGAGCTTATAGCACAAAAGGGGCCAGAAAAACCAAGGCTTCTTGGTGCAATCCCTATATCTGGGTTTTGGTTGCGATGGAAATGAATCCAATGATCTACGGGGAGGTAATCACGTGGTTGACTGATAAACTGATCATTAACAGGATTGAAGCGGGGAATTTTTATAAAGACCTGTCAAGAGCAGTCTATAAGTTTCCTGACGTCGACTATTCAGCATTGGGGAAGTCACTAAACTTCATTGTTTTTGATAAACACGAATCAGGTATCCGGAACACTGGTAGTGAAGAACAGCTCAACGAGCTCTTTAAATTGGAAAGCAATTTGGCCTTTGCCATTGAAGGAGGATTTCTGAACACTTTTCCAGCGGTTATGGAGCATTTAAGAGGAATTTGGACCAAAAAGCAACGGGAAAAAGAGCTAGTACTGATCTAAGCGAACTTTTCGTAAACGTATGGATCATTACGTTTACCATTGCCAGTTTATAAATACAGGCATTCCTAAAATCGACTTCAAATAAATCTATTCAACTGACTTTACCTCCGTTTGGGGGAAAAGCCTAAACAGAAGAACTATGTCAAAAACAATTGAAAGTATTATCTCGAAACCACTCCCCACCCTTTGCTTGGACACATTGAAACGGGCTACAGGTGAAACCAGCCTTCAGCATATCCAAAGTGATCAATGGGTATTCAACCATCATTATGGCATTAGCAAATATGACGCCGATGTAATGACGTTGATCACCTACAAAGGTCACAGGCAAATGGATAATGTCTATAACCGGTTGTTAAAACTACATACAACGATTACTGATTTTGCAGCATCCAATTTCCAGGAATATGTTGACGAGCATAATCGGTATCGCGAGGATGACGACGAAGAAGATGATTTTGATCCATACGTGGAGCTTCAATGGTTGGTGGGGTCTGAAACAATCGATGAACTTCCGCTAACTATTGAGACTTATTCGGAGTTAAAAGCGATCCTTTCTATTACATCTCGTAGACACGAAGCGATGTCTAACGCTTTTGCCAAATTCTTCCCAAATGTCAAAATGCATTATCTAGGCAAAGACGAAGACGGAAATGAGGCTATGATTCCAGAGGATGCTATTCCTGGGGCTATGGTACAGGAAATGAGAACGAACCGAGAGGTTGAAGATGGATTACTTCATATTGAAATTGAACACTGCCTAGATAACTACGATGAGTGGATCGCCGCAATGATCCGGATGATAAATGAACGTGCGAGGTTTTCGGAAATGCTTTTACTCTTCAAATAATTTCACAATAAATTCAAACCAGATGGCTCAGGAAATACCAAATGTAAATGCCATGATACTTCAGAAGCTGGACGAAGTATTGGAAAGGCTTGACCGGCATGAAGGGGTAAACAAAGATCAAGATACGCCGACTAAGGATGAATATTTGACCGTCTCCAAGACTGCCGAATTTTTGGACTGCTCTGAACCGCATGTCTACGTCCTTAAAAAACGGGTGCCCTGCATTCTGCGCGGAGCCAGGTTGTACTTCAAAAAATCGGACTTAATCAATTACATGGAACAAGGTCGAACCGCCCCTGATAAGCGAATGGCACATAACCGGAGAAAAAGTTAAATCAAACTACGTATAAACATAATAGTCACATTTCTAACAATCAAATTTTTCAATATTATGAGCTGCATAGACAAAGTTGAATTGCCTTCAAGCTGGACCAATTATTTTTCTGGAACAAAGGAGGAGATGCAGGCCGCCGCAGGTCACCTTACAAAGGATACAAGGGACATCTTTCACGCATATTATACGTCAGATCAATTCGCAAGCCTTGGACATTACGATAGGATACGCGTAACTTCAATAGATAAAAACCTAACACAATTTATTGAGGAATTGGGGTCATTTTATACGCCTGGCCGAGATAATTTCGTAGAGATTTCCCAAAATATCGTTGAAGAATGTTCTTATGTTGCGCCATACATTGAGGCTGTAAAGACCCTCAATCAAGCTTTCTTTGGACTTCTATCAGAGGATGTTGGCAATGATCTAGATGTGGATGGATGGCTTAACACTAGGGCGACAAAAGCAAAGGAATTAATCTTTGATTTGTTCACGGCAGTTTTGATAGACTCGATGAAAGTCCGTATGGAGAAACTTGACTTTGAGTTCCCTGATATTGCAGCCATTGATGCGGCAAACCGCCTAGAGTCATAACATCCCTCCAATTACATCATGGATCAGATAACGATCAAAACACCTGACTTTCTAAGAGGGAAGTTACAGACCCCTTGTGGTCTTATTGAATGCTCCACACTGTTGGATAAGGTTTTTCATGAATCCTATCAGCAGATTTCAGATGGAATTTTAGACTTAGAATTCGCCATTACAGCCTGGTTTCACCGCGCCGTCTCCACTATTTTTTTAGAAGTGGGGACGGCAAAGGGCCCGGTTGATCACTTGAAAATTTGTGAAAAAGCGGAGATTTACAGTGTGTTCATGACTGGTCGGGACGAGCCAGAAATCTTCTTTACAGGCGTCGTTGCATCCGTTTTTGATACATATCTGGACGGTTGTTACATCGACTTAGAAAGCGATGAAATGAAGACTTTCAGGGGCTTGCGGAATGCATTAACAGAAATAACTATTCGATTTTATACCGAACTCTACAATGAACAAAACACTGAAGAAATTCAGCAAGCTTGCGCTGTTGGCTGATCTTGCCCGCGAATCCGCTGAAGATCTGCATGAAGATTGGCTAGGCGAATTTGGACGATCCGACGCCATGATAAATTTGGCTGAAACAGAACGGAGCGGCAAGAGCCTGAACGACGCTGTCGCTTACAGGGATTTCCTTTGGCAGGTGAAGGTGCTAATGAACCAACTGGAAGCGTTAAACTCTGATGCTATACTGAGCAACAAAGAAAATTTTGAAAGCTTATGAGAGATTATGACGCGCTTGAAGCGGCTAACTACGTTGGATACGACACCAAGAAATCCATCGATTTGGTCTATGAAGGAGATATCCCAAGTATCGTTGGTAAACAGATTCTTCTTATTCGCAATAGGTTGAAATCTTATTATATCTTCGTCGATAAAGAGCGGATCCCCAGGGCGAGACAGAAATACGGGAACAGTATCATCCGTAACCTGGGGACTGTAAAAAGGGACTTCAAGCCGATACACAAAATTAAAGGGGAATTTGAAGTTAAGGAATGGAGGGCACCGGTGTCATCTAAAACGAAGAATCTTGAATTGGATTGGTCGCCTAATATAGACGAACTGGACGCTGTTATAAATTCAGAGATTCCTGAAGTTATGAATCTCACGGTAGAAATGTCATCCGCAGACGTTGCGTTTGAAACGGACAGTGATTATCAACCAGGTGCAGAAACTTTGAAGGCCCAAATTCCGGCCGCGGGGATAGAGGAGGTAAGGGTATCCGTTTCAAACGCGATCCTTTCAACCCAATTAAAGGTCGTGGATATACTCGAATCCGAGCTAATCCTAATACCCTCTTTCCATGACTTCTGGGAAGCTTACGGGAACAAAAAAGACATGTCCAAGGCAATTGAGAAGTGGGCGGTTCTCAGCGCAAATGAGAAGGTATTGATCATGAAGGATGTGGCTATATACCTTAAGTCATTGCCAAACAAGCTGTACCAGAAGAGCCCAGTGGTCTATCTTTCTGGACGGAGCTGGGACGTGCCGCACTGATTTTAATTTTTCAACACTTGGTTTAGCTCCATTTTCTCGCTCGATAATTTTATCGAACGAGGTTTCGGCCAGGGAGGATTGATTCATGCGACGCTTCAGTTCATACTAAGTGTTGATCAGAGCAAACAAAGTTCCGTGCTTTCCATATTGGAGTATACTTCACTATTCCGATACTTTCGTTTCTGTACTAATTCTTGTATCTGTGGCAAAGGAACGATTTAGGCGATCCGATTACGCCCATTACTCCGAAGTGAAACTTCTTTATCAATTTGATTTTGACTATGCCGTTGCTTCCGGTATACACAGGGAGAGCCAAAACTATCGCGTTCAAAGAGAACCAGGTAATGTTCATGATAAAAATGCCGTAGCTGTTTACCTCTATCAATTAAAAATGGTTATGTGGCCGCTAATGTTGCTATTGACATTTCGAAGGCGATTGCTAACGGAGACGTTTTTTCAATAGTACATGGGCATTCCACGAAAAGCAATTACTACGACAAAAAATATGATAATGAACACAATGACGGATATTACAGGAATCTCTCAATTACGATCTACAATGAATCGGAAATAGCGCGGGCGAAGGGTAAGGAAATTGACCCTGATCTGTACAATAGGCTGAGCAGTCTTCCCGAACACCATTCGATAAAACCCACACGAAGTTCAAAAATTGGAATGCCGAATTCGAGTGGCTGTGGCTGTCTCATTATTTTGATCTCGGGCCTTACTTTGGCCACCATTTCTCTTATATCTGTTTTAATGTCATAATATGGGTTAACCGACCCCAGTACTTACCTAAAAAATAGGTCTGTACAGGGGTCATACCTGTGGTAGGTTGTTTCTGCGGCAGCCTGGTACAGAAATACCTGGGCCCGTGGTGTTTCTGCGGCAGAAATGAAGAAACTTTCTGTGAAAAATCTCAAAGTTTATCGGTTTGTGACTCTCAATTATTTAGAAATCAGTGCATTGAAAATTCTGTAGTCGTCTACAGGTTTATATGTAGTCTTTGCTTAACAAACTCGCTAAGCAAAAGTTGTGCGGTTAATGGTAGCGTGTGTTGTAGCGTGTAGGATAGCATGTGATTTTTCAACACGGTAAAGATTCTTACCTGAACTGGTAAAGATTCTTGTCCGAACGGTAAAGATTCTTAACCGTTCAGTTCCCCTGTCTAATCTGCTCAACCGAAAAACGGTTGACTACGGGGTTGAGCAAGGGTTAAGCATATTACTTTCGTCCTGCCTAGCGGAAATTCCGACCGCCACACCTACCGCTATACCGACAAGTACACCGACCGCTGACGAATATGCCGTGTAGGTAAATTTGCTTCATTACTGCTTTATCAAGTGCTTTATCAATTTTTGATTGGGCATCTCGTCTTGAGCTGAAAGTTGTAACAACAATGCCCAGGATGTTGTAAAAGATTTGTAACGCGTTACAGGATTGGTAAGCTATTGGTTGTTAGTTGTTTATGTAACCTAGTTTCTTGTTTTTTTCGGAATTTTGATGAAACTTTCGATAAACTATTTCAATATGCCATATCAAATATGGTACAGCATAGTATACGGCGTTGGTTTAGCAAAGCAACGGCATTGGCATTTTCTACCGAATCAGTGCCAAGGCATTGACCAACGCGATACCGAAGCATTACGAACGTAATTCGATCGTACTACGAACGCATTAAGCAGGCATTACGAACGTATTAAATTCAGTAGTAACAGTTGGGGAGCAACTGAGGTGCAGTTGTGGTGCATTTCTGCACCGGACCGTAGTTATATTAGAATGTCGGTGTTGCGCTGATGTTACGCCGTAGGGAATGCCGGTGTGATTTACCTACGGCATTATGGGGTGATGTTTTCGACTTCCTATTTCTTATGCAGCGAACATATTTATACCCTTCAATAGCTTCATACCCATCTATATTCTGAAATAGACATAGATTTCCACTAAATGAAGTTTTCACTTATTTTACATTAAATGCACAAACATGCAACATTGTTAAAGAAACATACTCCAATTCAATTCCTTCTCAACCTTACACTTGAAATCCTGGTACTAACAGGGAAAAAGGTGAGTTTACCCCCAAAAGGCAAAATTTTGCCAAGGAAATCCGCCCCTACTATTTCTTCTCCCGCACTTTCGGACCTGGAACTTCCCGGCGCAAACACTTTCGTTCGACTTGTGTAACGAGATACAGTTTGTCTCTTTCGATGTTTCCAAATCGTGGATGGACAAAAACCAGTTACGGCGGCCGCGTAGTGAACTGAAACTAGATTAACCCATTTCTTTAAATCTGATTTTCTAATTTTTTCCCTACTCTTGTCGCGTTCATTGACAATTGTGAATCCCTTTACTATGGCCGCTTGCTTATCCTTAGCGCGCTGAATCAGTGCCTCATCCAGCAAAGCCCTCCATGGGACGATTTTTATCGGACAACAGTCAAATAACTCCTTATCAGAGATTTTGAAGTTCCATTGTCTTTTAGATGATCCAAGAAGCTTTTTTTGTCCGACACAGCGGTAGTGCCCATTACCTTGATCAACAATATAACCCCTGTTGATTAAATGGCTAAGATGTTTTTGTGCTGTTCTCGGTTTGAGTGTGGTAACCTGGCAGAATTGATGCAAATAAAACCCACCTCCTTGATTTCGACACGCGGAAAGTATTTTACGATAGGAAAGAAAATATCTCCACCCGTCGCCTTTTATCCTTTCGCTGTCTATTAAGTCGGTGTATATTCTATTCACAAACTTTTCTGAATGGGCACAAAAAAACCCTGAATTGCGGGGGATCAAAACAGGGTCCGGCTTAGTTCCGGGAAATAATATCGCAATCCCCCGACTACAATATCATTTGATAGGCAAAGATAAATATAAGTCAGCTAGTTCCAAAGAAAAATGCACACTTTTTGGTATTGTAGCGATCATTCGGATGTTATTAATGATAACAATTCTACAAACTAATAGAATAAATGCTGGGTCAGGAATCAATAAAAGTTGCTGCTTATCAGACACTTAAAAAATAGAGACATTGTTGGATAAATTACATCTATTTATTTTTCATTTAAATAAATTGTATCTATATTTGATGCATCGACCCTGCTATCCAGGCGAAGCGTTACACTTCATCAATCAAAATTTGAAAACAAACTAAGAGCCTATGATCAGAGGTAGATTACGTACCACTTCTAATCCAGTTATCAAATACAATCACCTACCCTACCAAGCAAATAGTACTTTATCCGTCAGTAAGACAGCAACGGTAGAGGCAGACGAAGAAGAAGATCTTTTTCGAGAGTTCTGGGATTTATATGGGCTTAAACAATCAATCCATAGCACAAGAAACAAATGGAGCACACTCTCCGATTCGGAGAAAAGATTAGTCTTTGAGAGTATCCCAATTTACAACGAGCTACTTTCTAACTCAGGGCAAAAAAAAGCAAAGCCTTGGAAATATCTGGATCAAACCTGGTATAAGGTGATGAACTTAACCAAAGAACAGTACGGAGGTTTAAAGAATACTTTCGAAGAATTTTGGGATACCTACAATGTTAAGCAGAACCACAAACCCGCCAAAAAGCAATGGGATAAACTTTCGGACCACGACAAGGATACTGTAATGCAAAGCATACCCATTTACAAAGCCGAACTAGCAACTAAAGGAGGTAAACCGACAAGCGCCTATTGTTACCTTGAAAGCGGATGGTACCGGATAATGAATATTGATCCCCCAAAAAACGAAGGCCTTGAAAATTCATTTGCCGAATTCTGGGACATTTACAATAAGAAGTCAAAGGTTGGAGCCAAGTATGTGATCAAGAAAAGATTTACAGCTTTAACGACCGAGGAAGGAGGGTTAATCATTGAAAACGCAAAGAAATACGTCGCTTATCTTACTTCAACAAACAAGTTGAACGAACAGGTATTGCCAGGGGATTTTATAGCAGATCAAGTGTCTAAGATTGTTACCCACTTCATCAATGACGAAAACAGAAATTGAGACCTTGCAGCAGATAAAGCCCGGTAGTTCGAAGATTATCGAAGTGGTTTGTATCAGTGAAGCAGAAGCAGAAAATGAGGACCGAGCAGTCTTTCTTTACAGGGAGAACAATGGATTGGTGATAGTTGACAACTTCTTTAAAGTAGTTGGTATTAGTTCAAAAACTTAGTGCAAGAATCAACGAATATAGCTTGGCGTTCTAAAGCTGAGGTAAGGAAGATCAGAGACTGCAGGCTGTGGAGAGACAAGGTAAGACCAGCGAAGTTATTACAAGATCCTTGCTGCGAAAAGTGCTTAAAGAAGGACCGGTTAGTTGAGGCGACTGAAGTAGACCACATCAAACCGTTAGAGCAAGGAGGCGCACCATTTGACTTCGATAATCTAATGAGCTTATGCAAGCCATGCCACGTAAAGAAGTCAGCTGAGGAGGCAAGACAAAGAGGAAGGTCAGGAGTGTTTGTGTGTCACTCCTGACGCTTTCCTAAGTTAGGAAATCAATTACATCCTGTTCGGTAATAGGGACAATAGCAATGAGGTTTCCACCAATGAGCTCATGCAGCCCCTTTCCCTGGTTGAGAATGTCAAGCTGCTCAGTGACCATTGATTCGTTCGGAAACCTATCGAATTGCATTGGCATCATAAATGTTTCGCATGTCTGATCGGGACTGTATTTGTTAATAGTAATCATGAAATGCCTCATAACGAAGTTTAGGTTAATTGTGCTGGGTGCAGGAAAAATAAGACTAAAATAATAATTGCGTAACAATAACACAATGAGCAACACAACCAAGGAGCTAAAAGAATCAGAGATTATCGGTACAGTGAGTAAGTTAATCAAGCTAACATGCAAGAGCTTCGTCGTTGACGGTCCTGTATGTACGATCAACCTAGCCACTGGCAATGATGAAGAGATGAACGACAACCTATCGAAGGTGGTGGTGGCACACAGGGATCACGGCAGGAACGAGCTGGAGTTCGACCTGTCGGCACCTAGTCAGAAGAAGAGCATCAAAGCATGGATAGCTAACTACAGTCCTTGGTTAATAGTACTGCGACTTGATAAGATAAACGTTTGATAATCAATATGTTATATAGAATAAATACTACATCGAGAGGAAGAGAGGGAGGGGCGGCATTAAACCTTAGCGGTCTCCGTGACGGCAATCGCCCCTGCCGTCAAACTTTTAGCGTGTCAAAACTCTGGGGGTGGGGGCTATCAGAAAAGAAAAGTTACTCGGGTATCAGCCACTAGAACTAATTCCACCCTCATGATTTACAAACGCACTTTCAATCTGATCACAAAATTCGGATAGCGACCAATAATCAACAACTCCTTCGCCTTCTGAGGTTTGATGTTCGATATAGTATTTGCCGTGGGAATTGACAATGTTTTTAACCCAAAATGTATTGACAGCAATTCTATGAAGCGCGACGTTGTGAACGACTGATTCTCTCCGTAGCTCATCCTCGGATTCAGCTTGAAATAATTCAACCTTGACGCGGTCAGAGTCTTTTACAGCGAAAGCAACAGAACGGGGCGGACTGAAGGACAGAATCAACTCTTCGCCTTCAGCTTCGGGTTTATCCAAAAATCGATGATCTAATTCTTTAATCGCAGGCCATTTTTCACTTAAAGCATCCTGTATCAGTTTTTGAAGTTCGTTCATGGGAAATGGGGTTTAGTTCATTAAAAGTAACAAGAATTAACCGATACAAATATGAGGCCAGATATGATCTCATCACAAAATAACAGGGAGACTAAACAATGCCAGGGAGAAAGGTCGGGAAAGAAATAAATAGAAAATGAGATGGTAACAGGTAGACCGCCAAAATCAACAGCATTAAAAAAACTTCAGGGAACTTTCAGGGATGACAGGGCAGTGACTAATGAAATGATGCCGGAGTTGATTACTCACGTCCCATCCGCCCCAACTTATTTTAGCAAGATAGCCAAACTTGAATGGGTTAGCGTTTGTGAGCAGCTCATAGAAATGGAAAGCTTGCACCGTGTTGACCTCGCACTGCTCTCGGCCTATTGTGTTGAAATGGCGTCATATCTTGAAGCCATTAAGGCGATAAAAAAAGAAGGTTCGGTAATTACACTTCCAGGAAAAGCAGGGGAATACAAAATGCAAAACCCCTGGGTTGGAGTTAAAAATAGTGCTTTAAAAAACGCGCAAACACTGGCAAATCAGTTTGGTTTTACGCCAGCAGCCCGCTCAAAAATTAGCATCTCCCCGAAAGAGAAAGAATCCGAATTCGAGAAGATGAGAAAAATGGATGATGATTAATGAATACGCTTGACAAGGCTTTACAGTATGCGGAGGATGTTCGAGATGGAAAAATTGTCGTTGGCAATCTTATCAAGTTAGCAATTGCCCGGCACTACCGCGATCTAGAACAGGCTGAGGTAAAGGGCTGGTATTTCTCCGATAAGGCTGCTAGTAAAGCGTTGAGGTTCTTTGATTTCCTGGTTCTTACAAAATCCGTCACCAGGGCGAGTGTCCCAAAGGATTGGATAAACCCAGACGGCACGATCAGATTTGAGCTGTCACCCTGGAATGCGTTCATGATCGCCAGTATTTACGGCTGGAAGATGACGAAAACGAAGAAGAGGCGGTTCACAGAAGTTTATCTCGAAGTCGCAAAGAAGAATGCAAAATCAACACTCGGATCCGGAATCGCCAACTACGCGCTAACCTCTGACAATGAAGCAGCACCGGAAGTTTATTTTGGTGCCTTTACCCGCGACCAAGCTAATATTTGCTTTGAAGAGGCCGTCCATCAAATTAAGAATAGTCGTGAGCTCAGGAAGTTGGTCACAATTCTGACCAACTCAGTTACGATCAAGAAGGAACGGGCGAAGATGAGGTCAATTTCTCATGATAAAGACACGAGTGAAGGATTGAACGCTTCGCTGGTCATGCTTGACGAGTATCATACCCACGACAATGATGGCTTTAAAAATTCATTAAGTACGGGGCAGTCAAACAGGCCACAACCTTTACTGGTAGCCATCACTACGGCAGGATTCAACAAGCAAGGCCCCTGTTTTAAACACCGGGAAATCTTGATCGGAATGTTGGAGGGAAAGTATGAACTCGACCACATTTTCACCCTGATTTACACCATTGATGAAGGGGATGACTGGAAGGATGAAGCCAACTGGGTAAAAGCAAACCCAAATCTTGAAGTCACAACATTCTTAACCAAGCTCAGACAAGAGTTTTCAATGGCGCTTCGCTCTGGTAGCAAAGAGGTGGATTTTAAAACAAAGAGACTTAGTTTATGGACCGACGCTGCAACCACATGGATCCCGGCCGAAACCTGGAACGCATGTGCTGATCCAGATTTTGAGCCACCGATTGATGCAGAATTCTATGGTGGAATCGACCTTGGAAGGACCAATGATATTACATCAGTTGCAAGATTCTATCCAGCATACAATTATCTGACTGTCCGCCACTATTGCGCTGAGGATGCGGCGAAATACGCTGCTCGTGGTGGGATAGATTATCAAGACTGGATTAATGCCGGACATCTGATACCTACACCAGGGAAAACGACAGATTATGGCAGGGTGGAAAAGGACATTCTAGACGATTGCGAGAAGTATGAAGCGATGTTCATTGGCCTTGACCGTTTTGGCGCTCAAATATTCAAAGACAATTTACGGGATGCTTTAGGAACCAGAAACGCCCCAACCGTTAACAAGGATACAGGAAAATTAACCTGGGAACATCATTCCATTGTTAGGGATTTCCCGCAAGGCTATACATCGCTAAGCCCTCCAACGAAGCTATTTGAAGAGTTAATTCTAAATGGCACATTGAGACACGATGGCAATCCTGTAACCGCCTGGATGCTTGGAAATGTGGTCCTTGATTTTGATTCCAACGATAATATGAAACCCAACAAGGCGAAGAGTAAAGATAAAATTGACGGTATTGCTGCATCCGTGATGGCACTAGGCGAATTCGCAAGGTGGGACAACCTGATCAATTCTGACAGTAACAATAAAGTATTGGTTTATTAAATCTGAAGTATGAGATACGCGGAGGAGGAGAAATTGGAAGTAATTTTAACGAAGGAGGCTTTTTATGAATACTTTAACCAGTTACGGGCCAACGGGGTCGGATTGAGGATGTGTTATGAGCGGATTGATTTGAAATGTGAATCTCACCCCTGTTTGAATTACTATTCATCATTTCAATCTTTCAAATCGGCCTATTATGCAGCCAGAAAGAAAAATAGAGGTAACATGGTTGACCTCCCATGTCAAAACTTGCCGGTAACTTTATAAAAATTTAATCAATCTTGAACAACTGGTTTGGAAGACTATTTAGTCGGGGACAATCCTCGCCTGAATCCACTAACCCTGCATTGAATGGCACAACTGAATCACGTTCGGTTCAGAATGCTATGTCTCATGAGGACGCGGCTTCATTCCTTTTGAAAAAATACGGATTAGAGAGCCTTACCGCTCATGTCACGGCAAAGAATGCAATGGGGATTGCCACATTCTTTGGATGTGTGAAGTTGATTTCAAATGTTATCTCTAGTCTTCCGTATAGCGTTTACCGTGAATTAGAAGGCGGAGGTAGTAAAAGGGAGAAGATTCATAACCTGGATTATATCATTCACACCCGGTTTAATGGAAACATGTCTTCCATCATTGCCAGGCGGACAATGCTGATTAATTTTTTGATCTATGGGTGGGCAGTTGCAGAAATACAAAGGGATGGTCTTAGAAATGTTGTTCGAATCATTCCGTACCGATCAAAAGATGTAACAATTCTTCATGATGAAGAGACAGACAGGTACTTTTTTCGAATTGAGGCCAAAAAGAAGACACTCTCCCAGGATGACGTAATATTTCTGAGAGATATCAGCGATGATGGGAATTTGGGATGCTCAATTCTTAACTGGCAGTCTCAAACAATTAAGATTGATTTGCTTGCCAAGGCTTTTGCTCAAAAGTTCTACGAAAAAGGGACTTTCATGGGCGGTTTTCTGGAAACTCCTACGGGTGGAAACGCCAAGGATGAGGAAACGGCCAAGTTATACAAGAAACGTATCCTTGAAGGGCTGGAAGGCGATGATTCTGGCGGCTTTGGGTTCGTTGTTTTGGGTCAGGGTGTCAAGTGGCATGAAGTCGGAAAAGCGCCCGTAGAGGCTGATTTGATGCCATTATTTGAGAAATCGGACCGAGATATTGCCAAAAGCTTCGGTATTCCCCTTAGCATGATCGGAGATAATGAGAAGACAACAAGTTTTGGAACCGGAATCGAACAATTGTACATCGGAGTAGCCAACAACGTCTTAATCCCTATTGCTGTCCAGATCGAACAGGAAATAGATTACAAATGCTTCCGTAAAGACGAAATTATTGACGGATTATACACAAGACACAATTTCAAAGGACTTCTTAGAGGTGATTTGAAAGCACAAGCAGAGCACGACACTAAAATGGTATTTGCTGGCTTGAATACACCGGATGAAATCAGGGCGCTACATGAACAGGCCCCCTACCCTAAGAAAATCGGTTCGCGACCCCTCGTACAGAAAGCGATGGTTCATCTTGATTCACTAGATCAGGCGAACACACCTAAAAAACCACAGAAAGGCAATGGAAAAGAGGATTCTTCCCCAGGAACAGAGTGAAGTCAGAGCGATTCAAGCAGATGACGGAGTATGGCATATTCCCGGAAAAGGAATCGTATTCAATGCCAGGTCGCGGAAATTGGGTTGGTTCTATGAGATAATTGACCCGAGAGCGTTGGATGGTGCCAATATGGAAGACGCTATTTCATGTTACAATCACAATATGGACCATATCCTTGGCAACGTCCGAAATAAGACAACCAGTTACACGGTTTCGGCGGAGGCCATGGAATACGACACCTTGCCACCAGATAATCAATACACCAGGGATGTCGTGCTAGCACCAATTATTCGGAGAGACGTTACAGGCAGTTCATTCATGTTCAAAGCCGAGGAAAAGGGTGGAGACGAGTGGATTCAGGAGCCTGACGGGGTAATTATCAGGTGGGTTCGAAAGATTGAGACTGTTTTCGAATGGGGTCCGGTATCAATGCCGGCTTACCTACAGACCACCACCGATATTGCTAAAAGATCCTTTGACGATTTCATCAAAGACACAAGGCAAAATGAACGAATGCACGAACGGAATTTCGCCCGAATGCAGACGATTTTATTGAGATAAACCAAATAATACACTTCATCAACAAACAAAAAATGGCAAAGAAATCATTAAAAGAGCTGAGAGACGAAAGGGCGCTAAAATTCGCTGAGGTTGACCTTGCTTCCAAAGCTGGCGAAGCTGAAAGCCGCAACATGAACCCTGACGAATTCGCAAATTACGAAACCAAGGCTGCCGAACTTCGCGAGTTGGATACTTTGATCGCTCAGGAAGTAAAACTTGAACACCATGCTCAACTTCGTGCAGTGACAATCGGATCTGGTCATTCTGAGGGCAACCGTGACACATCGGAAGGTGACGAACGCGACTTAGGTACGTTTAATTTAAACCGTGCACTATTGGCGAAACTCGACAACCGTGCGCTTGACGGCGTGGAAGCTGAAGTGCAGAAGTTGGGTGAAGCACGGGCGAAGGAGGACGGTATCAAACTGAATGGAAATAGCATCGTTGTCCTTGACCACGTGCTGCAGAAACGCGGTCAAACCGTGACTGGTCAAACCACAAATCCAGGTGATCAGGGTGGAGTGTTGGTCCCGAAAGATGTTAAAGGAGTTTTGGAGGTATTACAGGCCAACACGTTTCTTGACAAAGTTGGTGCGCGAATCATGACAGGACTTTCCGGAGATATCGCTTTCCCTGTGCAAGATACTATGCCAGTTATCCAGGAGCTCACTGAAATAGAGGCAATGACTGACTCCGAAATACTTTGGAGTGAAATCACCTTGAAACCAGCCCGTAGAGGAACTACAGTTCCTATTTCGCGACAGTTGCTTATTCAGTCCTCGATTGATATGCAGAACTTCGTGATAAATGCGATAGGCGAAGCTCTTTCACAAAAACTGAATGCTGAAGCGATTGCAAATGTATTGACCATCATCACATCAGGAAACGGCAACTTGCTTGCGCTTGGTACCGATGGCGCAGTTCCTACCTATAACAACATCGTTGCTCTTGAAGCATTAGTTGCAGGTTATAATCATGAACGTGGGGAGCCTAAATATTTGACCAACTCGAAAGTTGCTGCCAAGCTGAAAACCACTCAAATTTTCACCGGAACTAGTGGGGTCCCAGTGTGGAGTGAAAAAAATGTTCTAAACGGACATCCTGCAGTGATCTCCAATATTGTTCCTTCAAACATCGTGAAAGGGACTTCTGGAGCAACGTTGTCAGCTATTGTTTACGCAAACTGGAACGACTTCCTGGTGGGCCTTTGGGGTGGCACTGAGTATATCATTGACCCTTTTACCGCAAAGAAAAAAGCTCAAATCGAAGTTACCGTAAATGCATTCTGGAATATGAAAGCAGCGCGAGTAAAATCCTTTGCAGGTATCAAGGACGCGATTACTACAATCTCATAAGCGGATTTAAAAAAGTTTTAACCGGGCTGTAAAAGGCCCACTTCCAAAACATAAAAATGGCCGAAAAAGTAGCAAAGACCGATCAAAAAACGGTCGAAATCGAAATTATCAAATTCCACCCTCTGGTCGCCAATGAAGTAGGTGAAAAGGTCACTGTTCTGCAGGAAACTGCGGACGAATGGGTAGGAAAGAAATACGCGAAATTAGTCTGATACTCTCAACGTGGAATTATCTTATCCCTTTATAACCGAGAAGTACACCAACGAAATTGTAACGTTGGAAACGGCCAGATCATGGCTGGAAATGGATATTCAGGGTTATACAGGGAAAGATGATCTCATTAATAAGATAATTGGATCAGCTGTCAGGAGCGTTGAAACGGATTGCAATTTTCAGCTCGGAATCTCGACCTATACCTGGAATACGGATTGCAGGCCTTGTGAATTCAGAGACACTTTCTACATCAAAAGCATCGAAAGCATTTCTTACAAAGGTGGAGAAAGTCCAGGTGAAGACGGGTACAGTGTGATTAACAGCGATTCGTATGAACTGGTCCAAGTAAGTAAGCGCAGAACCAAGATCATTTGGAATGACGGCGTATCGTCTGATTCATGCCGTCACCGGATTGTATTTACTGCCGGACTAGCAGAGGGAGAAGTTCCCGAAGATTTACTAAGGGCGATCAGGATCAGGATTAGCGATGACTATAATAACGGCGGAGATACTACCAGCGAAAAGAGAACATTGTCTGACAAATTAATAGCACCATACATCATTGGCTATGCAGGATAGAAATAAACTAGCTCGCAAATATGATCGGAGGGTTGATATAATTCGTCCGGTCGATGAGGACAACCCAGTCAATGAAGCGGGTACCGGATCGGCAATTGCTTATTCAAACTACCCAGCTTACAGATTAGACTCTGTCAGTGGAGCAGGTGAAGATCTCGCCGAACATGTTTCTTCCGGGTCTGTTGAATGCGAATCTTTCCAGCACAGTGGGATCCGAAGCTTGGAATTCACGTGACTTGAAGTCGCGGC